>Ga0315315_10001564_pt1 | contig 21034 bp, 12 predicted proteins | sample M140m3416metaG_FD_203699 | JGI IMG/M metagenome (GOLD analysis project Ga0315315, IMG submission 203699) | Ammonia-oxidizing marine archaeal communities from Monterey Bay, California, United States - M1 40m 3416 | ecosystem: Environmental > Aquatic > Marine > Intertidal zone | place: USA...
GATTTCAGCTCGAATTTGTGCTGCACGACTATTGATGGCGTCCTTGGTACCACCCCCGCTGATAATTGTCGTATTCTCAGCGCCGATGATGACCTTCTTAGCTTTGCCAAGATCTGTAATTTGAACTGCATCAAGTGCAATGCCAAGATCCTTGAAAATTGCTTCACCACCGGTAAGGACTGCAATGTCACCCATCATTGCCTTTCGGCGATCACCGTACCCGGGAGCTTTGACCGCGACAGTCTGAACAATACCTCGCAGTTTGTTGACTACGAGGGTCGCAAGAGCCTCCCCATCGACATCCTCGGCAATCATGACCAGCGGTTTGCCAGCCTTGCTAATTGCTTCGAGGAGAGGAACGAGGTTCTTGGCACTCGAAATCTTGTCCTCAAAAATAAGAATGTAGGGATTTTCAAATTCACAAATCTGGGCATCTGCATCGGTGACAAAATGTGGCGAGAGAAACCCTCGGTCAAACTGCATTCCTTCAACAACGTTGACGAATGTTTCAGCCTGTTTGCCTTCTTCGACTGTGATAACGCCGTCCTTGCCAACCTTCAGAATGGCTTCGGCGAGCACGTTCCCGATTGTTGGGTCGTTGTTCCCAGCAATAGTGGCAATCTGCATCAGTTCCTTTTTGTTCTTCTCATTAATAGAGGACGCCAGACTCAGGATTGATTTTGTGACAGCTTCGACTGCTTTATGAATGCCACGTGCGAGTGCCATTGCATCAGCACCAGCGGCGATCATTTTTAGCCCTTCTCGGAAGATTGCTTCAGAAAGGACAGTTGCAGTCGTGGTTCCATCACCGGCAACATCATTCGTCTTGCTTGCAGCCTCTTTGACAAGCTGGGCGCCAAGATTCTCGAATGAGTCGTCTAATTCGATGTCTTCAGCGACAGTGACACCATCTTTTGTCACCTTTGGTGAACCCCACCCTTTATCGAGAACAGCGTTTCTGCCCCGCGGCCCAAGCGTACTTTTGACAGCTCGCGCGAGTTTGGAAACACCAGCAAGTAGAGGCTTACGGGCCTCATCCTCGAACACCATTTGCTTTGCCACAAGAAGCTCCTTCAAAAGCGTACTCAACGGACCTCGCGGTCATGCAGTGGGCTGTTCTGGCAGCCACACCATTCTTTAGACATACAGAATGCAACCTTCGTGCCGGATCGGGCCAACTCTGGATTTTTTTTAAAAAACCCTAAATTCCAAGCTTTTCTGACGGTGGTCCACAACCAAGCCAAGCAAGGTTTCCAAAAATGGGTATCGAATGTGCCTTTTTGGCAGGTGTCACCTCGAGTTTCGGAACCCGGTACTGTCGATATTTATTTGGGAGACCAGTCAATATCACCCACGAGACCGCGACAAAATGCGGCAAGGAGATCGGCGGTTTTATCCGCGTCATCCAGTGAGACAGTCTCGACAGCAGAATGCATGTACCGATTGGGAACACTAACAAGGCCCGTTGCCACGCCGTCCCGGGTGACTTGCAGCGCATTGGCGTCAGTCGGAGTCGCTCGACCGAATGCGGAAAGCTGAATGGGAATGTCACCCTTTTTTCCAGCGTTCAGAAGCCGTTCTACCACTTGCGGATGCATATTTGGGCCCCTATAGACAACAGGTCCCTTGCCGAGTGAAATATCACCTTCAGTTTTCTTGTCAATTGTTGGGCAGTCGGTTGCGTGTGTGACATCAACCGCAATCGCAACATGAGGGTCAACTCGATGACAGCTTGTTTTTGCACCGCGAAGCCCAATTTCTTCCTGGACAGTCGATGAAACAGACAAAGAGCAGGGGAGTGGGCCTGCCTTGACAGCTCTTCGAAATGCTTCGAGTACAACCCAAAGACCAATTTTATCATCCATAGCTACTGACGAAGCAAGGCCATTTCGAAGCGGCTGATATTTTAGTGCGAAGGTGGCGGAGTCACCGATTCGGACGACCTTTTCAGCATCTTCTTTGGAGTCTGCACCGATATCAATCCAAAGATCTTTCATCTTCGGAACAGATTTTCGCTCCTCTTCGGTAAGAAGGTGGATTGGTTTACGGCTCATTACGCCGGGAACGCCACCGCTGGCTGTCCAAATTACCACGTGTGTACCAATGAGTTGCATTGGGTCCCATCCACCGATGGGTTGTACGGAAATGTAGCCTTCGGCATCTATATACTGCACAATGAGTCCAATCTGGTCGCAGTGACCAGCAAGAAACATACGACAGCTGCCGCCAGGGTTTGCGGTGCCGATGACGTTGCCGTGTGCATCCGTTTCGATCGTTTCAGCACATGACTTCAGGTACTCACGGACGAGCTTCTGGACGGGTTCTTCATAGCCGGAGGCACTGGGTGTCTCGAGGATTTTGACCAGAAAATCATGGGCGACGGTATCCACAGGCGTTATTCCTTAGAAGGTTTGAGGGGATTTTATCAAAGATTCCAGAATACCAAAGTTTTCACGAGAGTGCGGCGATGTCGCATCGTCAGCGTGCCTGACGGGCCTCGCTTCCCGTGGGACACGCAGCGAAGTACGATTTTGAAGATTAAAGTGACATGGAGCAAACAAGTGGAAGTAACAACATGACTCATCCTGTACACGTTGGACTGGTTGGCATGGGAACTGTGGGCACTGGTGTGGTCCGCGTTCTTCAGGATTCTGCTGACCATATTGCCAGACAGGCGGGCCGACCACTTATTGTTGAACATGTTGTCGTTCAGGACCCGAAAAAGCCCCGCAGTGTCGAGCTTTCGGACGAACGATTGTCCAATGACTTACGGAAGATAACAGATGATTCAGCGATCAGTGTTGTCGCTGTGCTCTTGGGTGGTCTCGAGCCTGCGCGTACGATTTGTCTTGAACTGCTGCGCAGTGGGAAGGATCTGGTCACGGCAAATAAGGCATTGCTTGCCGAGCACGGGCCCGAACTGTTTCAAACAGCTCGGGAGGCCGGGCGATCGATTGCGTTTGAAGCAGCAATCGGCGGCGGAATACCGATCGTCGCAGCAATATCAGAGTGCCTGACGGGGAACCGTATATCTTCAATTCGTGGCATCCTGAATGGAACCAGTAATTTCATTCTGACAAAGATGGAGCAAGAAGGAAGCGATTATCAGGATGTTTTGTGTCTTGCACAATCAGAGGGGTATGCAGAAGCAGATCCGACCATGGATGTTGATGGTACCGATGCAACACAAAAACTCGCTCTTCTTGCCCATCTCGCGTTTGGACAGTGGGTGCCTTGGGCCAGTATCCCCCGGTTTGGTCTGGAAACGATAGACCAAGAACTTCTTCGCTTTGCGGATGAACTCGGTTGTCGTATTCGTGTTGTAGCCGATGCAAACCGTGGTGAAGAGACCCTGTCGTTGCGGGTTGGGCCCGCACTGGTCCGCAAGGGCACGCCACTGGCTGAAACCCAGGGAGCATTTAACGCGGTGAGCGTTGTTGGCGATGCAGTAGGCCCCCTGTTTTTTCATGGGCTCGGTGCTGGCCAGATGCCAACCGCATCTGCTGTCGTTGCCGATATCATTGGAACAGTTGTTGGAAGGTCAGCGATTACCTTCCAACAGGCGGGAGATGTTGGGGCTTCAACAAACGCAGACGTAAAACTTCACGGTGGGCAGAGTCCTGTTTTCCTTCGGCTGCATGTTGCGGACACCCCAGGCGTGCTTGCTGATTTGACAGGAATCCTTGGAGCCGAAGGCATCTCTATTGACTCTGTTATTCAGCATCCAGCCGAAAAGGGGCAGCCTGGAGTTCCTTTGATTATCATGACGCATTGTTGCCCCGCAGAGGCTGTTGATCGGGCAGTAAATGCATTAAACAAGAATCCGGCAGTGCGAAGTCCGATATGCTGCCTGCCGGTAATTTCTGAATAACGCGATTGGACTGAAGGATCAAGTTCCACCAATGAAGTATTTTGTTTTGATACCGGATGGCGCAGCTGATGAGCCACAGGAATCACTCGGTGGCAAGTCACCACTTGAATATGCCGCGATTCCTACACTCGATAGGCTGGCGACGCAGGGCAGGGTGGGACTGACCAATCACGTTCCGGACTCGTTCAGTCCTGGATCAGAAGTTGCATGTATGAGTTTAATGGGATACGACCCACTCACGTATTTCACTGGCCGCGCCCCTCTTGAAGCAGCAGCCAAGGGCATTTTACTAGGGCCTGAAGACTGGGCCGTTCGCTGCAACCTTGTCACGATTGAAGACCAGGGTGACGGGCCCGTAATGGTCGATTTCACTGCAGACCACATCACGACGCCGGAGTCAACGGAGTTACTTGAGGCAGCACAATATGGTCTCACAAGTGACTTCCCGTTCCTGAACGGGTGGGAGTTCGTGCCGGGGGTAAGCTATCGCAATCTGTTGCTCTTCCGGGGCAAAGATGGTGGTCGCTGCGAACTTGGAGACGATCTTCGCACAACCGCTCCGCATGATCGAGTCAATCAACACATCTCAGATGCTTTTCCACGAGGAACGGGAAGCAGATTACTCACCGAGATAATGGGTCACAGCGAGACGTGGTTGAAGGGTCATCCGGTGAACAGAGCTCGTCAAAACAAAGCCCTTGGAGTCGCGACACATGTATGGCTTTGGGGGGCTGGTCAGCGGCCGGCGTTTCAAACTTTCGAATCTTTGCACGGTGTGCAAGGAACGATGATTACCGGAGTGGACCTTCTTCGTGGCCTGGCAGAATTGGCTGGGTGGCGTTGCCGGGAGGTAGAGGGTGCCACCGGGTATCTGGACACAGACTATGCGGCCAAAGGGCAGGCCGCCATCGACGAGTTTCGTAAGTCCGACCTGGTGTGTGTTCATGTTGAAGCTCCTGATGAGGCTGGGCATGAAGGAAATCCATCAGCTAAAGTAAAGGCTCTCGAAGAAATTGATGCCAAAATAGTCTCTCCCGTTATTCGTTATTTGGAGCAGCAGGCAACCAACGGAGAGCCATACCGCGTTCTTGTGTGTCCTGATCATCCAACATTCTGTTCAACGCGAATGCACTCTCGTGGCTTGGTTCCATTTATCATTGCTGGTTCCGGAGTTGAGGGTGTGCCGGCCGAGTCATATGACGAGAGAGCCGCTGCACGTGGACCAACTGTTCCGCAGGGCTCTACCCTGATAGGCACCCTATTCGAAGATGCCGAGGCGTAATTCGAACCCAATATTGTGAATATACGATTCAAGCTTTCTGCATAAAAAAGGACAGAGCCTTTTATGGCACGGGTTGTTCAAAAATTTGGTGGCACGAGCGTAGCCGACCCCGAAAAAATTGTGAGGGCTGCTGAAAAGGCTGCAGCGCGGCATGCAGCCGGCGATCAGGTGGTTGTTGTTGTCAGTGCAATGGGGAAGCAAACTGATCTTCTTGTGCGGCTTGCTGAACAAATAACAGATAGTCCGAGCGCACGTGAAATGGACATGTTGCTCTCCACGGGTGAGCAGGTAAGTGTTTCACTCTTTGCAATGGCCCTCCAAAGTATGGGTCACAAAGCCGTGAGTCTCACTGGCGGCCAGATCGGGATCCGCACCGACTCAAGTCACACAAAGGCAAGAATCCAGTCGATTTCAACAGATCATGTGCAGGGTTTACTTGAGAGTGGTGCGATCGTTATAGCAGCTGGCTTTCAGGGGTTTGATCCAGATGGGAACATTACGACGCTCGGGCGAGGAGGCTCTGATACGACGGCAGTGGCACTGGCCGCCGTTTTGAACGCAGACCGTTGTGAAATCTACACAGATGTGGACGGAATTTATACGACTGACCCGCGAGTTCATAGCGGCGCCGTACGGCTAGCCACGGTGAGCCATGATGAAATGCTCGAACTAGCCAGTTTAGGTGCTGGGGTCATGCATTCACGATCTATTGAGTTTGCCAAAAAATTTGGTGTGCCAATTTTTGTTCGTTCGAGTTTTAAAGATGGCCCTGGTACAGAAATATCATCTGGTTCAACGAGTCGGCGTGCCGTGAGCGGGGTTGCGCTTGCAAGAGATGAAGCAAGAATCACAGTTGAGGATGTACCTGATCAACCAGGTGCCAGTCATCAGTTGTTTGCTGAATTGGCATCCAAGGGCATTTCGGTTGACATGATCATTCAAAACGCAGGCACAGGTGGAACGGCTGACATCTCTTTTACTGTGACGAGTCAAGACGTCCCGTCTGCGTTAGATGTTACAAACTCTGTTGCTGGGCGGCTACGAGCAGCTTGCGTAACGCACAATCCTGATGTTGCAAAGGTCTCCATTGTTGGGATGGGCATGGTTGATGCAGAAGGGGTTGCTGCAACACTGTTTGATGCTCTCGCGGCGGCGGGTATTAACGTGCATATGATCACCACAAGTGAAATCAAGGTTTCGGTGCTTGTGGATCGAAAAAATGCAAAAAAAAGTGTTGAAGCTGCCCACCAGGCATTCGGTTTAGATGGATTCATTGATGAAAGCTTACCTGCTGAATCCGTGTCTATTCAGAAGTCGGACCCACTTGAGGTGGTTAGACGATTGGAAGGTATGGAGGATCTTGCCATAGAGGACTGTCAGCTCGACATGTCTCAGGCGTTGGTGACATTTCTGAATTTACCTGACACACCGGGAGTTGCAGCCGCTGTATTCGAAGAGGTGGGCCGAGCTGGTCTGAACGTCGATATGATTGTTCAGAGTTTCCCACGAAATGGACTGGCTGAAATCTCGTTTACCGTCCCAGCAGTTGATCGGCAACGGGCACTTGCCGCTGTAAAAAACATCGCCCAGACTCGCGGAGCAGAGACGACAGATGTTCCCGAAGTTGCAAAACTTTCTATCAAAGGTGTCGGCATCAGAAGCCATGCAGGTGTGGCCGATAAACTTTTCGCACCACTCGCTAATGCCGGCATCAACATCGATCTCATCAGTACGAGTGAAGTTCGGGTCAATGTTCTGGTTGCTGCGGAGCACGGAAAGCGTTCACTGAGTATCTTGCGTACTGCCTTTGACCTCGAGTAACAAGCCGGACGCGACGATCGAGACACGGTGGCCAAGTAGAAGGGTTACGGGCTGGTGTTACTGCCCGATGACATTCTCAAGGACCTCTTCGGCTACATAGATTGGAAGATTCGGTTCACAGGTTATGGCGACAGCTATTGCATCAGACGGTCGGGCATCAATCTCAACGATGCCCCCGTCTTTCTCTACTCGGAGTGTTGCGTAGTACGTGTGCTCTTTTAATTCTGAGATAACGACGTCTTGAAATTCACCACCGAGGAGTTCAACAGCTGCCACGAGGAGGTCGTGGGTAAGTGGTCGCGGTGTCGCACTGTGTTTTACCCTGCGGTCAATGCTGGTTGCTTCAAAAAGACCGATCAGAATTGGGAATGTCCGGTCTCCCTCAACTTCTTTCAGGTAGACAACCTGTTGATCATTCACTTCACTAATGATGATTCGCGCGAGTTCCATTTCAACGCTCATAACGAACCTCTTATGTTCAACAGCTTTCGACTAGGAAGAACCCTTGGCATATGAAGCCAAAGGGATCACGTCCTAATAGGATACCTCATAACTTCCTTGAAATCACTTGAACGACAGACTGTCTGAGGGGTGGTTACCTTTTTCGAGTCTGAAGCTCTTTCAAAATGACACCCTGTTTTTTCCGGGTTTCCTCAAATTCCACGAGTTGTTCCCTTTCTTTTTGAACAATTGCTGGAGGAGCATGACTCACGAATTTTTCATTGTGTAGTTTACTCTTCTTTGATTTGATGGCCTTATCGAGTCTTTCGAGTTCTCGACGAAGACGATTGATTTCCGCATCAACATCAATGAGATCAGCAAGATCGATGAAAATATCGCAGTCAGCTGCCGAGATTTCAGCTGACCCTGCCACTGGCTGAACGTCATTTGCGAGGCCAACAACATTGCATACTGCCATTGCTTCAATAGCAGACTTCATTGGGGTGAGCAGAAAAATTTTGTCCGATGGTGTCCGGATACTGACATCAACGAATTTGCGAGGAGGTATGTTCTGCCGTGAACGAATTTCACGGATGCCGCTCACAATTTCCAGAAAATCCTTGAACTGGTTTTCAGTCTTCGGGTCTTTCCATGCCTCAGGTGGTTGTGGCCATGATGCAACCATGACAGAAGGTGGTATCGGATTTGTGTCCCATGGGTATTGGCGAATTCCGTGGTCTTGTGAAAGACTCTGCCAGATTTCTTCAGTCACGAACGGCATGATGGGATGAAGAAGTCTGAGGATGGTATCAAGCCCAAGGAGCAGCATCTGGCAGGCCTGATTTTTTTGCTCGTGTTTATTCAGGCGGGGCTTACAGAGTTCAAGATAGGCACTGCAGAATTCATCCCAGGCGAATGCGTATAGAATTCGTGCAGCCTCCGCAAAGTGATAGTGCTCTATGTTGTCAGAAACCTCAGCCGCGACGGTTGACAGACGACTTAATAGCCAGCGGTCTTCGAGTGGAAACTCTACGATCTTGCTGAAGTTAGGCGTGGACGCTGTTTGAGACTCATCCTGAAGATACATGAGAACAAACCGTGTTGCATTCCAGAGTTTATTTGAGAAATTTCGTCCGGACTCAAAGCGTTCGCTTACTGCGGCTCCACGCGGGAGTGCGAGATCTGATTCCTCAGTAGCCCACTGTGTTCGAAAGTCCTCATTGCATTTTGGGCAGGTAATTCTTGCCTTCGTGCGATTCTGATTGGTTTGATCAATCCGTGCTGTGCACGTTGGGCATTGGAACTCCACTGGCATGCGAACATCTTGGGTCTCAGTTGCCATGGTGGCCATTCCAAAGCGAAGAGCGTCTGCACCAAGAAGTGAGATGACATCAAGTGGATCGACGCCGTTCCCTTTGCTTTTGCTCATCGTCTCGCCATAGCGATCAAGAATCTTTGGATGAATGGATACATGATGAAAGGGTATTTCACCCGTATTGAAAATCCCAAGAATGACCATGCGTGCCACCCAAAGGGTGATGATATCTCGGCTCGTAACCAATGTGCTTGTGGGGTAAAACCGTTTGAGCAGTTCAGTATCTGTTGGCCAGCCCATGGTTGAGTGTGGCCAAAGTGCCGATGAAAACCAGGTGTCGAGCACATCGGGATCGCGAATGAGAGGCTTCCCATTGATTGCTGTGACGCCAAGGGTTTCATTTGCTGAACATACAAACCAACCTTTCGGATTACGATCGTTAGATTGCTCATCATCAGGAGTCCATGCCACGAACGTATCTTTGGAGAATGTTTCTTCCAACTCTTCACGTGTTACATTGGAAACATGCCATATTGGGATCTGATGCCCCCACCAGAGTTGACGGCTGACTGGCCAGTCACGTTTTTCACCGAGCCAGTCGAGATAACTTTTCGCATATCGTTCAGGGTGGATTTGGATTTGTTTTTCGCGGACGGCATTCAGGGCCGGTTCTGCAAGGTCGGCCATGCTGATAAACCATTGATCCGCAAGATAGGGCTCGATGGGTGTTTTTGATCTGTCGGAGTGGGCTAATTCAATTACACGATCTTCTACCTCTAAAAGGAGTCCAGCTGTTTCAAGATCATTGACAACACGTGTACGCGCTTTCTTCATTGGCAAGCCTGCGTACTTGCCGGCCGCGTTGTTCAATGTTCCATCCGGGTTAAGGATGTTAATCATCGGCAACTGGTGGCGAATTCCCACGTCATAATCATTTGGATCATGAGCTGGAGTAATCTTCACACAGCCTGAGCCCATTTCAGGTTTCGCCCATTCATCAGTGATAAGCGGAATGGTTCGTCCCAAGAGTGGTAATTCAACCTGTCGCCCATCCTGGGCCATCTGTGCAAGCTTTTCGAGCTCTACCAATACAGTCTCAGAACGGTTCTGAAGTGATTCAATAGCTGTTTCAATATCAGCTTTTTCTTTGTCTGGCGCCTGCTCTAGTTTTCCTTGAAGTTCTCCAATGAGTGACCGAATGGCTGCCGTCGGGTTCGGATGAACGGCTATGGCAGTATCACCAAGGAGTGTCTCAGGCCGTGTTGTTGCAACGGTGACTTCAACGGGTTCACCAGGTTGAGGATCAATCACGGGATAGCGTATATGCCAGAAGTTGCCCTTTACTTCTTCATGAAAAACCTCATCGTCGCTTACAGCGGTCTGGAGGAACGTATCCCAATTCACCAGCCGCTTTCCGCGGCGAACAAGTCCTTTTTTGAAAAGACGAAAGAAGGTTTCTCGTACGGCTTTTTCGCATTGGGCATCGAGAGTGAACCGGGTTCTGTCCCAATCACAGCTTGCTCCAATATCACGCAACTGCCCAAGAATCCGCTTCTCGTATTGGGCCTTCCAGTCCCAGATGCGTTCGACGAGTTTCTCACGCCCGAGATCATGCCGTGAGACTCCTTCTTCTTCCAACAGTCGTCGCTCAACAACAGCCTGTGTGGCTATCCCAGCATGATCCGTGCCAGGCATCCAAAGTGTAACAAACCCTTGCATACGCTTTGTGCGTACAAGAATGTCTTGAAGCGTATTGTTTAGCGCATGTCCGAGGTGGAGAGCCCCTGTTACATTCGGCGGAGGAATGACGACGGAAAAAACTTCGCCTTGTTGGTCCGGGTTGGCATGCCAGTACCGTTTGGAATCCCAAAGTTCCTGGCAGCGAGCCTGCGCAGCTGCATGATCATAATGTTTCGGTAATTCGTGCATAAAAGTTTTCGAAAACGAGAATCAAGGAGGCAGGTTGGCGGGACTTAATTGATGTTCAAGTCATTTGCGTGGCTATCCACATCGATTAAACAGATACGGCGTAACTCCGGCTAGAGTCACGCCGTATCCGTCGGTGTTCAGAGGAACTTATGCTGGGATAGCTCCGTGTGAAGCGTTAATATTCACTTGCTGCCGGGGTGTCTTCTGGCCCAGTTCCATCAGGGGCTTCCTTGCCTGATGCACTATCGTGGCCCTCTTCAGTTCCATCAAGGTTGATCACCTTATAGCCGCCAATGGCACGGTAGTAGATAAGCAGGCCAAGAAACCCGATGGCCATCGCAGCAGGGATATAACTAGTCAACTTCAGTGCTTGCCGTCCGCCGTATAAATAGGAGTCTTGGACCGCCTTGAAATCAGTCGACGCATTCTTCACGAGTGTTTTCTTTTCGGCTGCCGGGATCAGTGCCGCGTTTGTAATAGCGTCTGTCGACTTCGGCTTGCCGCCAACAAGTTCTGTGCCGTTGGCAGCATTTAATTTGGCAGCGTCGAGTGCACGATATTCATAACCCCAAGACTTGGTAACGTCTGGTGAAGCATATCGACTGAAGGTGTCAGGAGCAGTTTTCTCAAGACGTTGACTCATCTCAACACCCTGTTGGGTGCCAATCCGAGGCCCCGCAATCTGTCCCACACAAATCATCCCGGCTGCTCCAAGTGCACCCATTGCGACTGATCCACTCTGTGGATAACGCTCACCCGCAACGCCAAGCATGGTTGGCCAGAGAAATGCCTTTCCAAACGAATAAAAGGTTGCTGCAACAAAGATCATAAATACGCTCTGGATCGGGGAACCTAGCCAGAGCAGACCGAGGCACGCAATTATGCTGCTGCCAAATAGCAACCCAATTGGGTTAACCTTGTGAACGATTGGCCCTGCAAAGAACCGCAATATAAACATCAAGAGCGACGTATAGACAAGAATCAGTATTGAGTTTGGCAGCAGATTTTCCATGAGCTTGGTCATCCATGAATCGACACCTAGCTCCATGTACCCGACAAGACCGTGGAGAACGATCAGCACAAGAAATGGAAGAGAGATGAAACAGGAGAAAACTGTGGCAAAATTCCCGGACGATTCGCCCACCGTTTCAGGAAACTTCTCCGGTAGAACCATGATCCCGTACCCAACTACCACGATAGAAAAACTAGCAAGAGCCCACTGCCACGGCAATTGGACGAACCATGCGTTTTCTCCAATAAAACCGGCGGCAAACAAGCCTCCGATAATCATGCCAGCAGGCCACCCCGCGTGAAGGATATTGAGGTAATGGGTTTTGTTGTCTGGATACAACTGGGCAATGAGTGGGTTAATGACTGCTTCATAGAGCCCTTGGCAGATAGAAAAAATAAACGCACTCCAAAACAGCACGTTGAAAACCCGTGCTGTAGCGTCTTCAGGATTTGTTTCTCTCCACGAATCGAACAGAGGATTGGCGAGAAAGAGCATGCCAGCACTCAAGAGATGGAAGAGGCAGGCTATGAGTAATAATTTTTTGTATCCAAATTTTTCAACGAGAATTCCGCCGAAAAAAATCATTAAACCAAAGCCGAGGAAACCTGCCCCAAGTATTGCGCCGAATTCGGCACCACCGATATTGAATTCTCTTTCCCAGTCACCGCCAGCAGCAGTTCGCGTGGCAAAACCAATGCCAGACGCAACAAGTGTCAGAAAACTTGCCAGCATCAATTTACCACGAGCAAAATTCATCATAAGTCTCCGAGGGTACGAAAGGATTGCGTTTGGTGGTGGCAGTCTGGAAGCTAGCTACAGGCACATATGAAAAAAGACACAAAAGGCTGCCTACCCCACGCAAAAGAATAGAGCCGACGATGCCAATTCCTCAAGGGCAGAGTGTCTGAGCCTATATACAGTGTTGCCTGGCAATGAATCAGGTCTGCTCTGTCTGCCTTGCAGAAGTCTCTGACAGCTTGTTTTTTGTCAGTTGTGTTGCGAGGTGAACCGCCTGGAAGAGGCTTCCAGCATCCGCTGTGCCCTTCCACGCTATGTCAAATGCAGTGCCATGATCGACACTGGTACGGATGGCTGAAAGACCAAGTGTGATATTTACAGCACGGTCAAATGCAATCATTTTGACTGGGATATGCCCCTGATCATGATACATACACACCATCGCATCAAAGCGGTCTCGGGACTGTGGTGTGAAGGCTGTATCCGCAGGCACCGGGCCGGTCACATCGAGACCGTGCTCTCTCGCTCGCGCAATCGCTGGCGAGATAATTATCTCTTCCTCGGAATCTCCAAAGAGTCCATGCTCACCGGCGTGTGGATTCAGACCACAGACGAGGATCCGTGGAACGATGCCACGGATAGTACGCAAGGCGGTATTTGTGAGTCGAAGGACAGCGGTAATACGTTCGGTTGTCAGATGGAGAGGAACCTCGTTATAGCCGATATGTGTTGTCACAAAACTGCATGCAATGTCGGCTGCATATTGCATCATGCAGGTTTCCGATTCTGCAAAGTGCTCAGCGAAGAGTTCCGTATGGCCTGGGTACGAATACCCTGCTAGTGCCAGTGCCTCCTTACTGACTGGACATGTGACGATCCCGTCGACTGTATTTCCTTTTACGTGGGCGATAGCCTGCAGGACATATTGAAGCGAAGCCTCACCACATTCGGGTTGTACGCGACCTGGAATAATTTTCGTTAAATCACCCGTTTCGCAATGAAGAATAGCCGGTTTATTGACTACTTTAGTGGATGAGACAACGGGACATACGATTGGGACCCCAATACGTTCGCTTACTTGACTCAATATGTCGACATTACCGAAGACGAGAGGAATGCACTCATTGCTGTTCCCCTGAGAAATCCTGTCGAGAAGTCGTATGCATAACTCAGGACCGATGCCCGCCGGATCGCCCATAGTAATGGCGAGAAGGGGCGTGTCACGATTTCGTGTTGTCACGATTGCACCGAACTGCTCTGTAGAGCATTGGTGGATGGCGGTTCGGCTCCAGCTGCGAGATAGAAGTGAAACGAGTCGGCAAGGGCAAGCCAGCTTGCTTCAATGACATTTTCACTGACGCCGACAGTTCCCCATACTCGTTCGCCATCAGTGCTTTCAATAGATACTCGCACACGTGCTGCTGTTCCTTCCTGTGCGTTGATCACCCGCACCTTGTAATCCAGCAGGTGCATGCGGCTGAGGTGTGGAAAAATTGACGTGAGCGCCTTTCGCAAGGCAGCATCAAGTGCATTCACCGGGCCGTCACCCTCAGCTACCTCATGACGGACATCCTGCCCTACGGAGAGCTTGACGGTGGCCTCGGTCCGTACGTTGCCGTCCTCGGCCCCAGAACTCTCAACATCAACGTTGTAGGCAAGCTTTTTAAACTGTGGTTTAAAGGTACCAGCGGACCGGTCAACCAAGAGTTCAAAGGAGGCATCGGCAGCCTCAAATTGCCAGCCTTCATTCTCCAGCCGACAAATCTCTTGTAACACCTTGTCCAGAAGGGCACGGTCATTCTTCACGTCAGGGCGGTTGACCATTGCAGCGATATTCGATCGTCCTGATAGCTCACTTACGAGAACCCGACGTGAATTTCCTACCAGTTCCGGGCTGATGTGCTCGTACGACTTCGTTGACTTGGCAATCGCGTGAACATGCATGCCACCCTTATGAGCGAATGCACTCGCACCGACAAATGGCTGACCCGGCCGGTAGGACATGTTTGCAGTTTCATAGACAAATCGCGATAATTCTGTTAGGTGAGCGACGCCGCCCGCTTCACCGCGGGCGTTACCGAGAACCATCGTTTCTGGAAGTTTCAACGCGAGGTTGGCCGCAACTGAAATTATATCCGCATTGCCGCAGCGCTCCCCGATCCCGTTGATGGTTCCTTGGGCCTGAATACATCCGGCACTGATTGCACTAAGCGTGTTGGCAACTGCCACATCACAATCATTATGGCAATGTATCCCGAGTGGAGTCTCGATAGACTGCGTTACTTCAGCGACGATTGAAGCAACCTCGGTTGGGAGAGTTCCGCCATTAGTATCACAGAGCACAAGACGTGTTGCACCACCAGCTACTGCAGCACGGAGAGTCTCCAACGAGTAGGTTGAGTCAAGCTTCCATCCATCGAAGAAATGTTCGGCATCGTAAAAGACTTCTCTTGATTCTGTTGCGAGGTATTCAATCGTGTCACGAATCATATTGATATTTTCATCACGGCTGACACCGAGAACGGTTTCGACATGAAAACTAGATGTTTTTCCGACGATAGTCACGACCGGAGTGCTCGCCTGTAGGAGTGCTTTCATGCCGGGGTCGAGGCGTGCCTCAGTACCCCGCCGCCGTGTCATTCCGAAGGCGCAGAGTTTCGCATTTTTGAGGCCAAGTTCAGAAGCACGACTGAAAAACTGTGAATCCTTAGGGTTCGAGAGGGGATACCCTCCCTCAATAAAGTTCACACCCGCTTCATCAAGCCGTTTGGCAATAGAGAGTTTATCTTCCAGAGAAAAATTCACACCTTCCCCTTGGGAACCATCTCGAAGCGTTGTGTCATAGATTTCAATCGTACGCATGGAGCACCAATTTCTTGTGGAATCGCCAAATCTCAGAATACCGTCGTTTGCCGCGACTCGAAAGCCACCTTGCTTTCGTGCGTCCGCTTTTGCAGGCGTATCCCTTATGTAGCGAAGGCCTTCGCTACGATATTAAAGATATTTCACAGCAAGAACTCCCGCAAAAACCAAAATAACTCCAAGGAGCCTTCCTAACGAGATGGAGTGTGGGGTAATGTTCATCAGGCCGTAGTGATCGATTGCAAGGGAGCAGGCCAACTGTCCGGCAACCACTGCCGCCAAGAATGTTGCAGTACCAAGTCGTGGCACCAGAAGCGTTCCCGAAAGTACAAACGCCGCACCCAGCGGTCCGCCAATCCAGTTCCACCAGGCTCCTGCACGAAGCATGCTGCTTGTGGGGAGAGGCGGACGTGTACAAACTAAAAAGAGAATAGCGCATGCCATCGTACCAGTAATAGAGAAAAAGGCCGCATACCAGGGACTGGCTAATGAGTCACGAAGCGCACTATTCGCTGCTGCCTGGATTGCTATGAAACAACCGGCAAGGGCCGCAGCCCCAACAAACCACCACTGCATAAGAAAACCCTTAAGAGATTGCCCATTCCGAAGAGATCCGGACGGTTAACTACGTGTTCTGCCACATTGATTGAGATAAGCAAGATGACTTCTGAGGACTTACTCGTCTGCATCATCCTCTTCCTCCTCGTATTCTTCTTCATCGCCTTCTTCATTGTCTTCGTAGACGTACTCATATTCTTCATCATCTTCAACGTCCCCGTCCTCTGATTCGGCATGTTCCTCACCGTCCTCTTCGTCATCATCAACTTCAGCGACGATGGACGGCTCGTCGTCTTGTATGGGTTCATCTTCATCCTCGTCGTCAGATACGGTCTCCTCCGCATGTGGATTGATTTTAAGCCTGCGAGGTGGTGGGTCTGGGGGCAGTGGTTCCTCACCCTGTGCTGCCGCCCATTCCTCCATGGTCATGAGCACTTCACGCGCCTGACTGCCTGCATATTGGCCGACGATCCCGTCTTCAGCCATGAAATCAACCATACGCGCACCACGACCGTACCCAACACCTAGCGCACGCTGGAGTAGAGAGACACTTCCCCGTCCCTCTCGGATGACCACCTCAACCGCGGCTTCATACAGTTCATCTCGATCTTTTGCTGTAGGCCCTTTGGTCGGTGAATCGCCGGATGCCGCCGGCTGCAGGTTGACCAGTTCTTTTGCGTACTGAGGCTCATTGGTGCCCACCGTAGCCATGACCCGGCCGATTTCATCATCACTAACAAAGGTGCCCTGACCACGTTGGGTGAGACTGGTACCCGGTGAAAGAAGTAACATGTCACCGTTGCCAAGAAGTCGCTCTGCGCCGCACTCGTCAAGGACGACGCGACTATCTGTACGACTGGCGACCTGGAACGCAATTCGTGCAGGCAGGTTACTCTTGATGAGGCCAGTGATTACATCAACTGTCGGCTTTTGTGTGGCGAGAATGAGGTGAATGCCAACAGCACGGCTTTTCTGCGCAAGCCGAATAATGTACTGCTCAATCTCTTTACCGGCAGTCATCATCATATCAGCAATCTCATCTGCAATCATGACAATAAAGGGCATGGTTGTTGGAATTGCATCAGCCTCTTCTTCACTTGCGGGCTGGAGACGCTTCAACAGTTCATCTCGTCCAAGAGAGTTATATTGTGTGAGATGGCGGACACCCGCCCGAGCCAGCAGGGTGTAACGTTGCTCCATTTTGTCAACTGCCCAAGCGAGAATTGCCTCAGCTTTTTTCATATCCGTCACAACCGGATGCATCAAATGAGGCAAGGACTTGTAAGGCGTCAATTCAACCATCTTTGGATCGATCATCAGCATGCGAACCTCATCAGGTCGTCTCGTCATCAACATCGACACAATGATCGAATTTAGGCATACACTTTTGCCAGTACCAGTTCTGCCTGCGATGAGAAGGTGTGGCATGGTAGCGAGATCAACCGCCATAGGATTTCCGCCGACATCCTTACCGAGATAAATCGGAATCTTCATGTTTCGACTTTTGGCGTGAGTCTCCTCCATCACTTCACGCAGACGTACCATTTGCCTGTCTGTGTTGGGGACCTCAACGCCAACCGAATTTTTTCCCGGAATCGGGGCAACGATCCGGACGCTAGGAACACGGAGTGCGATTGCGAGGTCATCGGCAAGATTTGTAATTTTTGCGAGCCGCAAGCCTGCTTCAAGCTCAATCTCGTACTGCGAGATGACCGGGCCAGTCTCAACCTCTACAACGCGCACTTTAAAACCAAAGTTGGCAAAGGTTTTTTCGAGTATCTTCGCCCGTTTACGAACTTCAGCCTCTTGTTCATCAAGCTCGAGTTGTTCCGGAGGTAGAAGAAGCTCAAGAGAAGGCAATTCGTAATTCCCCGCGGGGTCGGGTGTAATATCGAGTTCGAGTTGTCGTGTTGGCCTGGTCTGGCGATTTTTGATGGGAACAATTGTAGATACAGGTGCTGCCACTTCTTCAGTCTCTTCTTCGTATTCGTCGTCTTCCTCTTCGTACTCCTCATATTCTTCATCAACGATCTCGTCTTCTTGTTTCCGTCCCCGAACGCGAATAGGCAGATCGTCGTCTGTATCGTCCTCAGCTTCCGCGGGTACTTCTCTGGCTTGACGCCGTTTCTGCCACCACGCAAGGTCTTCGGCTTCTTCGGTAGATTCTTTAGTAAGGACGCCAATGCCAAGGAGCGTGGCGTGAATGAGGGAAATACTTTTGTCACCAAGTCGAGTGAGCAGACTGATAAGCCAACCGCCACATTTGACCATCACCTGATCAACGGCAAGAAAGAGCCCCAAACCGAGAACGGTTGCAGCGGTGATTGCGGCGCCTGCATTCGCGAGATAGCGGGTTGCAAAATCTGCGAATAACGTGCCACCGAGGCCGCCGGGCCCCCATATGGGACGAGGTACGAAAGGTGGAAGGAAAAGGGTAGAAAGTGTAGCAAGACCGGTAATTGATAGCACGGCGCCAACTGCACGCCATGGCAAATCTTGAAAACGATGATGACGGAAAAGTCCAACGGCGAGCCCGCCGAGGAAAACAACTCCAAGCCAGCCGGCAACGCCAGTCGATTGGTAAATGAGCGTTGCGACTGTGGAACCTAGATGCCCACACAGATTGCCTGGTTCGATGCGAGGTGGAAAACCCCGGCTGGCGGGTGGGTCAGCTGGGTCGAAACTGATAAGCGCCATAGAGATAAAGATGACAACCGGCACAAGTACAATCGCGAGGATTTGTCGTAGACGGTTGGCACCCACCCGTTGTGGAATGTCGGGATCGATAATGTAGTCACCGTTGGCGAGACGCTGGGCTACCCCACCGGCAATTCGCTGGTTGGCACTTGCCATTTGAGTATTTTCCTGTGTGGTAAAAGACTTCTTCCCTCAACTCTACCCGCCGTATAAATTGCAGGTCGTCCGATCGGCCGCTTTGACTATGAAACAGAAGCAACGGTCGCACCGGCTGTACCGAGTGGGTAAAGTCTGGTGGCCGCGGGCTATATATATTGCCGTCCGCCCCGCCCGGTTCAAACGTTGTGAATACTCTTATCTTTGGCATTGCTGCTGGCCTCACAGCAGCTTTTTTCAGTTCTGTGTCATATTTGGTTTCTCGGCACCATGGCACTCGTGAAAGACATGCCAGTAGGCGACTTCTTATCTTTGCTCATGTGCTCATGGGATTGACCTGCGGGATCGCAGCTTTAATCACCTATTCGCCAACTATTCTATTTTCTGGCATCTGGCACTGGACGATTTGGCTGCCTTGCGTTGTATCAACGGGAACATACTTATTTGGAACATCTGCTGTTTTCCGTGTACTTACAAGAAATGATGCGTCTCGTCTGTCGCCTTTACTCGGCCTGAAAATAATCGCCCTCGGGCTGATCATCTCTCTGGTCTTTAGTCAGACACTTTCTTTTGAACAGTGGGCTGCTGTGATGCTGTGCGCTGTTGCGGCAATACTTCTTCAGCAGGGAGGATCCGGCTTGCCTGTGCAATCACTCATTCTCTTATCGTGTGGCTGCATCTGCTTTGCGATTGCCGATCTCGGGATTGTCGAAATGATTAATGCCATCCAAAACAAACTTTCCATGAGTCGCTTCTCAGCTGGTTGTCTTGCGCTCCTTTTGACGTATGTATTCATCGGACTCATCGTTTTGCCGCTGACACTCTTTGAGTATGGTTGGCAGCCGTCCCCCACCAGTCGTGACTGGCGAGCTGCGGTCGAATACTCCGGTGCCTGGCTGCTCGCAATGTTTGGGCTCTATGCATGTATTGGCTGCGTCGGTGTCATACTAAGCACAATCTTGCAATCAACCCGTGGTATTATGTCTGTTCTCCTTGGTGCCGTAGTGTCTGGTCAGGGTTGGCATGACCTCGAGAGTCGAGTGGCCCGGCATGTTTTAGTCAGACGCCTCATAGCGGCTGTATGCATGACAGCTGCCGTCGCACTATACGTCATTGCAAGCTATGAGGCGTAGGCTAGGTGGGTTTCATTTACCTCGCCAATAAGCGATAATTTAGGTCAGGTCCTTGCGTTCGATGCAAAGGAACTAAACGTTAGGGGGGAAGCTTATGAATACACTTACAACTGATTCAATTACATTATCGCAGAACAAATTGAACATGAGGTGGAGCACACGAGCCTTTACACTCATTGAGCTTCTCGTAGTTATCGCAATCATTGGTATCCTGGTTGGGTTACTTCTACCTGCAGTGCAATCGGCTCGTGAAAGTGGTAGGAGAATTGCCTGTGTAAATCACCTTCACCAGATTGGGGTAGCGCTTCATTTATACGAAAACGCGGGAAGGGAGTTCCCTGTTGGGTGGCAGCCTGGTGGTTCACGAAAAGCCGAATGGGGGTGGCCTAGCCAAATCTTGCCTATGTTGGACCAGTCGGTTTTGTACGACTCATTGAAGGTATCCACTATAACACTCCGGGATGCGATTGGTGATCCTTCTACCAGGCCACTTCTGACGACTTCGATAAGCCTCTATCGCTGCCCGAGTGATCTCACGCCTCCGACACTTCCCGGAGGAAGTGCCAAAGGGCCGCAATACAATCGCCTGTTTGACTGCGACAACTGTCCGGGTGATTTTGAGCCCGCAACCTCAAACTATGTTGGAAATGGTGGTCTCAATGATCCAATGCCAGTTATCGGCTCAAATGGGAACGGGATCTTCTGGTCCGAAACCCCAGTGAGGGGGGCCGACATTACGGATGGATTAACACAAACGTTCGCTGTTGGTGAGAGGCACGACCGATGCCGTGCGGCGACTTGGATTGGTGTCCGCAATCCCCCAGGACCCGACATGTGGGGAAGCTATTGGGTGCGAGCGCGTGTCAGCATCAAACTCAATGACCCACGTCCAATTAAGCCTACAAACACTTGTACTGAGGGGTTTAGCAGTGCCCACCCAGGAGGTGGAAACTTTCTTTTTTGTGATGGAAGTGTCCAAACTCTGAATGACAACATCGGATTTTCAAATGATGGTGTCACCATCAATAACAATAATCCTACCTATGACCCATCTCAACTTGGTGTGTATCAGCGTCTCGGCATTCGGAACGACGGAGTTCCCACCACCATACCGTAAAACTTTTACTCTACTGACGGATATTTCATACCAGTGGCCACTGACTTTGGTGAACTCGTTGCGATTGCCCAGGCAATAGTGGATGAGCTATTCGAACGAATA
>Ga0315315_10001565_pt1 | contig 21031 bp, 20 predicted proteins | sample M140m3416metaG_FD_203699 | JGI IMG/M metagenome (GOLD analysis project Ga0315315, IMG submission 203699) | Ammonia-oxidizing marine archaeal communities from Monterey Bay, California, United States - M1 40m 3416 | ecosystem: Environmental > Aquatic > Marine > Intertidal zone | place: USA...
GGCTTCGTTCAAATCCTGGGAGCGCGCTTATGGCTGAAGATTATCCACTGACTTCTACCCATTGGGGAGTTTACCGCGCTGAAGTTGTGAATGGTAAACTGATTAAGCTTCATAATTTTGAAGAGGATGTCGACCCAAGTCCCATCGGTAATGGGATTGTTGGTACACTTGATGCACCAAGCCGCGTTACTGCTCCGATGGTGCGGTGTTCTTGGCTGGAAAAAGGCCCCGGATCAGCGACAAATTTGCGTGGTAAGGATGCCTTTGTGGAGGTTACTTGGGACGAGGTTAACCGACTGATTGCGGATGAGTTACGCCGTGTGAAGTGTGATTACGGGCAGAATGCGATTTATGCTGGTTCTTATGGTTGGGCTTCTGCTGGACGTTTTCATCATGCACAAAGCCAAATGAAACGTTTTTTGAACTGCATTGGTGGATTTACCGGCTCAAAAAATACTTATTCATTTGCTGCGGCAGAGGTGATCGTACCCCATATCCTAGGTAACTATCGGGATCATATGAACCGAACAACTAGTTGGCGTTCAATTGCAGCCGCGGCAGAGTTGGTTGTAGCATTTGGAGGAATCCCTGTAAAAAATGGCCAGATCGAGTCTGGTGGTACAGGCCGCCATGTGCAGCGAGAAGGGCTGCGAGCGGCACGAAACGCAGGTGTGGAGTTTGTAAATATTAGTCCACTACGCTCTGACATGGAGTCAGATTTAGATGCACGGTGGTGGCCTGTACGACCAACTTCAGATGTGGCTATTATGCTTGGATTAGCTCATACGCTATACACTGAAGGGCTGCATGACGCAGCATTTTTAGCACGCTACTGCAGTGGGTTTGAATGCTTCTTGCCATATTTGCTTGGGGATGTTGATGGGGTTGCCAAAGATGCTGACTGGGCAAGCGCATTGTCTGAAATCTTATCTAAAGACATCCGGGAGCTGGCTCGTGAAATGGCTGCAAAACGGACGGTTGTCTCTGTTAGTTGGTCTTTGACACGTGGTGATCATGGCGAACAACCCTATTGGATGGCGATCACGCTAGCTGCGATGCTTGGCCAGATTGGATTGGAAGGTGGCGGCATTGCCTTTGGTTTCAGTGCTGAAAATTCAATTGGTGGCGATACACGTTTAACGCCAGGAGCTGGTTTGCCGATGGGACAGAATGCAGTTTCAGAATTTATCCCCGTTGCACGAATTACAGATTTACTGGAAAATCCATTAAAAAACTACCAATATGATGGTAAAGAACTTCAGTTTCCTGACATTAAACTGATTTGGTGGTCTGGTGGTAATCCTTATCATCATCACCAGGATTTAAATCGTTTGGCACGTGCATGGCAGAAACCTGATACTATCATTGTTAACGATTGGTGTTGGAATGCGACGGCAAAACGCGCAGATATTGTTTTGCCTGTCACGACACCTTTGGAGCGAGAAGACCTACAGTTGTCCCTACGGGATCCTTATATAGTAGCAATGAAAAAGGTAATTGAGCCGCCTAAGAATGTTCGTGGAGATCACCAAATTTTTGCGGGTATTGCGACGGAGATGGGTGTAAACGAAACGTTTACCGAAGGCCGATCTGAGGAGGAGTGGTTGCGATGGCTATGGGATAAAACCCGCCAGGATCCGGATGCTTGCGGGCTAGATTTGCCAGATTGGAATGCGTTGCAAAAGATGGGCTGGTATAAGACGCCAGATCAGGAAAAGCCAACGGTTATGATGCGTGATTTTCGAGAAAACCCAAAGCATTGTGCACTTAATACTCCGTCAGGTAAGATTGAGATCTATTCTGACGTGGTCGCGAGTTTTGGCTATAATGATTGTCCAGGGCATCCTGTTTGGCAAACGCCATATGAGTGGCTGGGCAATGTAGAAAATTACCCACTGCATATGATAAGCAATCAGCCGCGAAACAAACTCCATTCGCAGTTGGATCAGGGGTCAGTGTCCGCCTCGGGGAAACTAAAGGGACGTGAGCCTGTAATTTTAAACCCTAAAGATGCGCAGGTGCGTGGTATCGCGTGTGGAGATGCGGTTAAAGTTTTCAATGCGCGCGGTTCAGCTCTTGGCATTGCAGTTTTGTCTGAAGACGTTCGGACAGATGTGATTGTTATGTCCACTGGCGCTTGGTGGGATCCTGATGAAGACGGTATGTGCCGTCATGGAAACCCAAATGCTCTCACCCGGGATGTGGGCACCTCGCAATTAGGGCAGGGGCCTACTGCGCATTCTTGTCTAGTAGAAATTGAAAGGTTTTGTTCGGAACTACCTCGTGTTGAAGCTTTTGATCCGCCTAAAATCATTTGGAGAGGTTCATGACACCGGGCAAGGCATTTCTTAGCAGTGAAGAAATTCGAAATTTTAATGGGCGCTCCGATTGGTGGGGCTTTTGGTTGGTACTGCATTGTTGGTCCTTAATCGCGCTTGCATTAACTTTATTCAGTTGGTGGCCGAATTTTATAACGTTCGTTTTGACAGTAATGGTCATTGGATCACGTCAATTGGGAATGGCTATTTTGATGCATGAAGCGGCTCATCTTACACTGTTTAAAACCCGAAAATTTAATGAATTTATGGGTGAATGGCTGCTTGGGCGGCCAATTTTAGCTGATATGCTTGAATATCGCCGTTACCATCTAAAGCACCACCGATACACGCAAACGGACAAGGATCCAGATCTGAATTTGTCCCGTGCATTTCCCACAACGCGTGTAAGCATGTTGCGAAAGTTTTGGCGTGATGTATCGGGTCAAACGGGGTTTAAACAGCGCTCCCAGCAGGTGATGATGGCGTTTAAGCTGGCGGGAGATACAGATGATGTGACTAACCAAGACCTCGCGCAGGCATTTTCGGGGTCTGTTTTAGGTCGTGCTGCCATTGCAAATATAACCATTTTTGTCGTGATGTGGGCATTTGGCGCATGGTGGTGGTGGTTTTTATTCTGGTTGCTACCATTATTAACTTGGTTTCAATTGGTTTTGCGTGTGCGCAACATTGCCGAGCACGGTGTTGTAGAATTTTCAGACGACCCACTGCGCAATGTTCGCACTACTAAAGCAGGACTTATCATGCGGCTTTTTTTGGCGCCTTATTGGGTAAATTATCACCTAGAACATCACCTGATTATGCATGTGCCCTGCCGCCATTTGCCCAAAGTTCATGCTTTGATGCTTGAAAAAGGATATGGTGAGCAGATGCGGATTGGGAGTAGTTATTGGGATGTGTTAAAACGCGCGACATCCCGCACCGCCTAGGTGCTTTCTGCCTGAAATGTCATTTTTACACATCGCTGACTGCCCTGTAGTTATCGGCCGGCTATTTGGTTTTTATAAAGTTGGAGTTTACGGATGATTTTCTCATGCTCAATAGCTGATCGAAACATTGCTCAACCGTACCGTCATAAAATCAAAAGTGACGCCGGGTTAAGAACTTAAATATCGTATTTCGCTGATAACAGCACATTCGGAGCAAATTGCAACTGTCTAAATTTTTTCCATCAGTTTGAGAGGCCCATTTTCCATGAAAACAACCTGATCTGTGATATTTAAAACCTGTTCAACACATTGTTTGACAAGGACCACTGTTAGGTTTTGCGCTTTTATCCTGATAACCACATCGCGAATTAGGTCAATCATCGAAGACTGGACGTCCTCTGTCGCTTCATCAAGGAATAGTACAGCGGGTTTGATCGCAACTGCGCGAGCCATTGCAAGCATTTGTTCTTCCCCCCCTAACAACCTAGCGGGCTGTTGTTTGAAGAGATCTCGTAGCCGGGCGAAGAGCTTTTCGTGTGTCTGTGCCCTATCAAATGTGTGGAGCGGACCGAAATCCATTTTTTAAGATCTTGGTAAAAGTATATAAAAAAAGACCCAGCCAAAGGGGAGAAAATTTGGCTGGGTCTTGGCAGCATCACCCGCAGACTAGAAGTTCTGCGTAGTGTAATCGATTTTGTCCTCGTACATGATATGCGCAAAGGAAGTCATGATGACCTCCAAATCATTTGTTAACTTTGTTTCAATCAAAGTTTGTATGTATACTAACGTTTTGTCTACATTTTTTTTAAAAACCCCTGTTCAGGTGACTTTAAAGGAACTGTAGCGTCAGTATGGCATAGGATATAATCCCACTTTATTCTAATAGTGGAGGAGAACTGATTGCATGGTCTGGATTGCAAAACTTTTGGGATTGAACGTACTGCTATCGAGTTTGGTGGTTGTTCTGCCTATAATTTTTTTTAGCAACAGTTCAGTCATTATTATGACTCAAATAGCCATCACAATTGTATTTGCATTATCGTATAATATGGTTTTAGGGCAGGCTGGAATGCTTAGTTTTGGGCACGCTGTCTACATGGGGATCGGTGGGTTTGCCGCGGTGCATGTGATGGATGGTGTGCTTGGCGGTGGTGTCCCGCTTCCAATCTTACCATTGTTTGGCGGGCTATTTTCTCTCGGGGTTGCGTCAATCGTCGGTGGGTTTTCAACACGACGTGGAGGGATATCGTTTGCGATGATTTCTCTGGGTATGGTGGAACTGGTTGCGTCTTTTTCCATCATTATTATTGCGTTTTTCCGGAGTGGTGGGATGTTGTGGGATCGCACGGAAGCTCCCCATTTTTTTGGGATCGACTTCGCACGCCAGATTGAGGTGTATTACCTTGTGGCGGGTTGGATGCTACTGTCAGGCATGGCAATGTATTTATTTACAGTTACGCCCATTGGTCGGTTGGCAAACGCTGTGCGTGACAATCCAGAGAGGATCGAATTCATTGGCTACTCTGCACGTTGGGTTCGGTTTTACTCATTTTGTGGTGCAGGATTTTTTGCAGGTGTCGCTGGGGCGTTGTCGGCGATTACTTTTGAAATCGCAAGCGCAGAGAATTTAACCGTTCAAGCCTCTGGTATTATACTTTTAATCGCATTTTTAGGAGGCATAGGGGTGTTTTATGGTCCCATCTTAGGGGCGATAATTTTCACTTTATTGCAGTCAGTATTGAGCCAGCAAACTGACCTGTGGGAGCTATACGTGGGAGTGTTGTTCCTCATGACAGTGATGTATGTTCCGAGTGGGCTGGCGGGTATTTTGCTTTTGCACACGGTGCCCATAGCCTACGGAACGGCAGGCCCGTTGATCGTACCTTACCTGCGTTTCATTGTTCCCGCATTTCTTGGATTGTGCGGATGTATAGCCTTTGCTGAAATTTTGAATCATGCGCGTAAAGTAGTTGTAGGTAGCGGGGAAATGGTGTTGTTTTGGATGCAGATTAATACGGACGACATGGTACCATGGTGCGTGGCTTTTGGCTTAGCGGTTGTTGGAATTTGGGCTGCTAAATGGCAAGCAAAGACATTGAAAGAAGCTTGGCATACCGCAACAGTGATGGAATCAGCGCCTGTAGGCGCGGCCAGCAACCCAAGACGTGGTATCGTATAACCTATCATGAAAACAGACAAAGGAATTTGGCTCAACAGCATTACGCGCTGAGTAGAAAAATAGTCTGTCTTGATATGGTGAAAGAGCAAACAAAGGTATACTTTAAATTTTGAACAAATCTCAGAGTTAGTGAATTGTTTCTTAGAATGATTTAATAATATCTATTTATAATTCATCATCGAAGAAGTGTCTTCCTGCACAAAGCTTGTTTTGTCTAAAAACTGTGTTACGAATTTTTTAATCTTGCTTGAAAAGGGATTTGCCATGGCACCCGGTCTGTATTCAAAACAAGCGAAACATAGCGCTTATGATGTGGTGATCGTTGGAGGAGCGATGTATGGGGCATCGGTCTCGTGGTGGTTAACGGACTGCGCTGGTTTTGTTGGCCGTATTTTGGTGGTGGAGCGGGACAGCTCGTATGAATTTACCTCTACTGCACATACCAACAGCTGCATTCGCCAGCAGTTCAGTCGGCCTATTAATATTAAAGTGTCTCAGTTCGGTGCGGAGTTTATTAAAAATTTCCGCAGTTTTATGGGAGGCGATGAACGAGTTCCTGACATTAAGCTTCAAAGCTACGGCTATATGTATATGGCGGATACCGAAGGATTGGCCGCAACACTCAAAGAGGCATTGGCGGTACAACAAGCCGAGGGTGCAGGCACCAAGTTTCTCAGTTGTGACCAGATCGCCTTGGATTACCCATTTTACAAGCTCGACGATATTGTTGGGGCGAACCACAATACCTTGGATGAAGGTTATTTTGATGGTGGTTCAATCTTTGATTGGTGGAAACGTTCGGGCCGCGAACGTGGCGTAGAATACATTGAAAACGAAGTTGTCTCGATGACAAAAAATGCGCTTGGAACTGTAGTTGAGAGCGTGACGTTGCGATCGGGCGAGGTGATTTCTTGTGGCACAGTGGTTAACGCGTCGGGCCCCAGGGCTGCACGTACGGCAGCAATGGCTGGGATATCCCTGCCTGTTGAGCCACGTAAGCGTTACACTTACGTCTTTGATGCTGAACAGCCACTTGATCAGGATCTACCACTTACGATTGATCCGTGTGGAGTCCATATGCGTACTGATGGTGCTTATTATCTGGCAGGTGGTGCTGCTGCTGAACTTTGTGAGGAAGCTGTAGATTATGACGATTTTGAGCAGGATCATTCTTTATGGGACTCCAAGTTTTGGCCTGCACTTGCCAATCGCATTCCACAATTTGAAGCGATCAAATTGATAAACTCTTGGGCGGGCCATTACGCTTATAATCTTTTGGATCAAAATGCGATCGTTGGGCGGCATACGAAAGTTAACAACTTTATTTTTGTTAACGGGTTTTCTGGGCATGGTTTTCAACAGTCCCCCGCTATTGGACGTGGCACTGCCGAATTGATTGCTTACGGTGAATACCGGAGCCTGGATTTGTCACCATTTGAATACAAGCGGATTGAGGACAATGTAGCATTTACTGAAAAAGCAGTCATTTAATTTTCAGAACATTACGCCAGCTTTGCAATGAGTGCGGACACGGCGTTTTTGTTTGAGTGCAAATGGGAATTAGTTGAGCCATGTTTGAATTTCGTCAAATGCATTGCGCACTACCAATGCAATAGCGCCGTTATTGCGTGTCTTGGACTCCAAATAGGGCTTTGCGTACACGTAGATTACAACGACCCATTACTGTTCTGGTCGCCAAGTCACGTTAGATATGCCAGCATAAAATTTTTTGCGCAGTTGGCTCGCAGTGGTTTCCATGGTTCCGACCACCACTAGTACGGCTCGACGAATTAAAGTTCTTTTAGCCGAGTTTACAGATCAATTAAGCGTTGCAGCAGTGTGTGTTCGCCGCATCGAAGTAACTGCTATACAGGCGTCTAAGTCATTTGCAGAACTGTTATAACAGCTTATTAAAAAAATGTTAAAGCAGGTCTGTAAGAGTTCCAATGTGCTTGGGCTTACCAATGACGAATGTGTCCCCAGAGACATTTTAAGGCGGCCATAGCCGCTCGTTCTTGTTATGCTTGACACACCAACGATTGGTGAACAGCGAGCCAGACTTTCTGCTTGGTATGACAACGCTTGGGAAATTTCCGAATTGGTGCTTGTTATGGCAAGGCAAATGATTGTGCGAGCTTGACGCAATCCCTGTTGCTTTAACGTTTTCAATTCTCAACTGCGCTACCTCTGTCAACGAAAGCCTTATGCCATATGTTGTCCTTAAATCGCGTCTAGATCTTTTTGTGGGTTTACCTAAAAATACTCAATCATGTTGCGCAGAAGCATTTTGTTGTGAATTATAACGTTAGTTTATGGTGTGAGGCTGCGTTGGATCAAACAATCGCCAGATCGTGGTACAAACGTCGATAGCCACATTCGGCTGCCAGAGGCTTACACCTAAAGAAGAGTGGTCATCTTGTAATCACGCGCAAAAAACAGCCTTGCGTATGTTACGTTTCGGTTTTTCAACCATGTTGTCCGTTCAGATGTAAAAACAGCAGCGTTTTCGGGCATATTTAAAAATGCGGCAATGTTAGGTGTAGCATTTGTAGCCGAGAATTCCAAATTCCCGTCTGTGAATGGTACTTCTTTCACCAACCATTCGTTAGGACCCAGTGTTTCAAAATTAAAGGTTTCTGCATGGGGTACTGCATCCAAATTTATCCAACGTTCTTCAAATTGATAAGGTGCGTTGTCTGCGTAATGCATGCATCTAATATGCAAAACTCGGTTGTATTTTGGCAAACTAAGACGGGAGCACAGCCAATCAGGTGCATTGAGAATGTTTCGCTCCACAAGGTCATATCGGTAGCCTGCGCCAGTCTTTTCAATTTCTTCACGAATGATTGGAATGGTGAATTGTGCTCGGCGAGTCGGGCTAGTTTTGACCTTGGTCCCCGCCTTACGTTTACGTTCTAGAATACCTTCATCGACCAATTCACGCATTGCACGGCTGATCGTGGCCCGTGCACAACCCAATTTGACTGCCATGTCCACTTCGTTGGGAAGTGTGCTGCCGGGTCCCCAAATATTATTTCGAATTTGTGACAGGATGTGGGTTTTGACGTCCTGATATCCTGTGCGGATCATGATACGTTCAGCGATGCTGTTAGGTCTGTTATGGCCGCGCGATAAGATCTTGTAATCGCTTCCTCCGCGATATGTGTTCCGCTTCGAACGGTATGGCGGCCTGCAGACCACAGGTCAGTAATTACCGTATCGTTAGCCGCAAATATCAACCCATCAATGAGTTGTGTATCTGTTAAGGCGCAAAGACGTGGATGGTTACTATCAATTGCAATGAGATCTGCAAGTTTACCTTCAGCTATGCTTCCCGCGTTACGATTAAGTGCCTGCGCGCCACCCTGTGCAGCAGACACATAGAGCGTTTCGCCCGTGGATCCGGCTGCTGGGGCCAAAACATTTCGCTCCCGTTTGTGCAGGCGCTGAGCGTATTCACAGGTGCGCAATTCTGCGGTCATCGAGATGTTCACATTACTGTCCGTCCCAATACCAAAGGAGCCACCTGAACTAAAAAATGGTCGACTGTTGAAAATCCCATCACCAAGATTCGCTTCTGTGACGGGGCATAACCCAACAACCGCGCCGCTTTGGGCTAACATACTCGCCTCTACATCCGTCATGTGTGTGGCATGGATCAGGCACCAACGGGCGTTCAAACCAAAATTATTTAACAGCCACTCAACTGGGCGTGCACCAAGTACTTTTTGGACGTCATCCACTTCTTTGGTTTGTTCCGCGGCATGGATGTGTATAGGCCCGTTGGGCACCAAAGCGAGAATACGCGAAAGGTCTTTAGGTGATATGGCTCTTAGTGAATGGGGCGCGATGCCAAGAGTGGTGTCATCTGGAAGAAATTTTAGCGCGACCCTGCAAGACTCTAAGATTCTGGCGTACTCATCGTATGTGTTGCCAAAGCGGTGTTGCCCGCCAGTAAGAGGTTGTTCGCCAACATCGCCGAATGTATAAAGTACTGGTAGATGGGTTAGACCTATGCCTGTATCAACAGCTGCTTGCATTATCCTATTAGACAGCTCTGCTGGGTTTTTGTAATGTTGGCCGCCTTGTGCGTTGTGAAGATAGTGAAACTCTCCCACCGCCGCAAAGCCAACCTTTTGCATTTCCATGAATGATTGCGCAGCAATCGCACTGATATGGTCAGGAGTTAGTCGATCTAGAAAGGCGTACATCAGTTTGCGCCACGTCCAAAAACTATCACGACCATGCGTGCGGAATTCTGTCATACCCGCCATGGCTCGCTGAAATGAATGACTGTGTAGATTAGACAAAGCTGGCAACAGAGTATCGACCTTCAGGTCGTTCGCGTATGCGGTGCTGTTGGGCCTGATTGTCGCAATGTCTGTGTCATTAGTCGTGACACGCACATCACTTGCCCACCCAGAATCGAGGAAGGCACGGGAAGCGAAAATATTCATCGGCGTCTCTTTTTATGTCTAGACTTAATTTTATTAAGATCATACGAAAAAGAGAGCAAGAGAGAATCCGCTAGGAGGCCATTGTGAACCAAACACTTATTAAAAACTGCCGTATTGCAACTATGGTTAAGGGTGAGATGGCCTATGGACTGGACGGTTCGGACGCGATGGTCATTGATGGCGAAATAATTGCTTGGATTGGGAGGATAGCAGAAATCCCACAAGAGCATTCTGTGACACAATCGGTGGATTTTGGTGGGCGCTTGGTGACCCCAGCGCCTATTGACTGTCACACGCATCTGGTCTTTGGCGGCCATCGTGCGATGGAATACGAAATGCGTTTGAATGGTGCATCCTATGAAGATGTGGCGCGGGCAGGAGGCGGTATCGTTTCTACTGTTTCTGCAACACGCAAGGCATCCGTTTCGGAGTTGATTGCGGGCGCGTTGCTGCGTTTGGATGCCCTTATTGCAGAGGGAGTTAGCACAGTCGAAGTGAAGTCAGGTTATGGTCTTGATATCGAAACTGAGCTGCGAATGCTACGTGTGGCACGTATGTTGGAACACCACCGCAATGTAACGATCAAAACCAGCTTTCTTGGTGCACATGCGGTTCCAATTGAATATTTGGGACGGGATGATGCTTTCATTGAGGAGGTCTGCATCCCCGCACTACGGGCAGCGCACGCTGATGGGCTCGTTGATGCGGTAGATGCGTTCTGCGAAGGTGTTGCATTTCAACCAGACCAAGTTGCACGTGTGTTTGATGTGGCTAAAGAACTGGGCCTGCCTGTGAAAATTCATGCAGAGCAATTATCCAACCTTGGCGGAGCGAAAATGGCAGTAGGTTATGGCGCGTTGTCAGCGGATCACATCGAATATTTGGATGAAGCAGGTGTCGCGGCAATGGCAGTAGCAGGCACGGTTGCGGTGATTTTGCCTGGTGCTTTTTATACCTTGCGAGAAAAGCAAGCACCACCAATCGAAATGTTACGCAAATACGACGTGCCGATGGCCGTGGCGACAGACGCGAACCCTGGATCTTCGCCTATGACCTCGATTTTGTTGGCGATGAACATGGCATCGACGTTGTTTCGCGTAACACCAGAGGAGGCGTTTGCTGGCACAACACGTGTTGCAGCAAAAGCGCTTAGCCTGAATGACCGCGGTGTGATAGCGGTTGGAATGCGGGCTGATTTGGCAGTTTGGGACGCAGAAACACCTGCTGAACTGGTCTATCGCATCGGGTTCAACCCGTTGCATAAAAGGATTTTTGGGGGTGCGCTTTGAACGCTATAGTTCTGAAGTCGGGTGCGGTTACGTTGCAGGAATTGGAAACAGTTTTGCGTGACGAGCGGGCGGTTATGCTCGACCCATCTTGCAAGCCCTCAGTAGAGGCCGCGGCAGTGCGAATTGCGGAGGCAGCATCAGGCGATGTACCTGTTTACGGAGTCAATACAGGTTTTGGCAAGCTGGCTGGCGTGATGATAGCATCAAAAGACACTGCTAAATTGCAACGTAATTTGATCCTGTCTCATTGCTGTGGGGTTGGATCGCCAATTTCGCGGGCTCATTCGCGGCTGATAATGGTCTTAAAACTTCTGTCACTTGGACGTGGGGCCTCAGGTGTACGTTGGGAATTCATCGAACTGCTGCAAGATATGTTGGAGCATGGCGTGACTCCTGTCATCCCATCGCAAGGATCTGTTGGCGCTTCGGGTGACCTTGCGCCGCTTGCGCATATGACGGCGGTAATTATTGGTGAAGGCACGGCAGAGTATCGTGGTAATGTATTGCCGGGGGCAGAAGCATTGGCGGCAGCGGGCTTGTCCCCGATTCAACTTGGCCCAAAAGAAGGCCTCGCCTTTATTAATGGAACGCAGTTTTCGACGGCCTTTGCCCTGTCTGGCCTGTTTGACGCGTGGAATGCAGCACAAACAGCATTGGTGATCTCTGCTCTGTCCACTGATGCGATCATGGGATCAACTGCGCCGTTGCACCCCGAAATTCATAGGCTTCGCGGACACCGTGGGCAGATTGAAGCAGCGCAAACTATGCGCGATCTATTAAATGGTTCTGAAATTCGTGAGAGTCACCGTGAAGGAGATAGCCGCGTGCAAGACCCATATTGTATTCGCTGTCAGCCGCAGGTTACTGGAGCGGCAATGGATATTCTACGACAGGCTGCTACAACTTTGCAGATTGAAGCAAACGCAGCAACTGATAACCCGTTGGTTCTGACAGATGTTGATGTGATTGTGTCTGGTGGGAATTTCCACGCTGAACCTATTGGCTTTGCTGCTGATATGATTGCGCTGTCAGTATCTGAAATCGGTGCCATTGCACAGAGGCGCGTTGCGTTGATGGTCGACCCAACCCTGAGTTTTGATTTGCCACCATTTCTAACGCCTGATCCAGGCCTAAATTCCGGCCTGATGATCGCAGAGGTTACAACGGCCGCATTGATGTCTGAAAATAAACACCTGGCTAATCCCTGTGTGACGGACAGCACGCCAACATCCGCCAACCAAGAGGATCATGTAAGTATGGCGGCCCATGGCGCATTCCGTTTGCAGCGCATGATCAGCAATTTGCATGGTATTTTGGGTGTCGAGCTACTCTGCGCTGCTCAAGGCATCGAATTTCGGACTCCGCTGGTTTCAAGTGATCCGCTGGTGCGTTGTATAACTCGGTTGCGTGAGGACGTGCCCATGTTGAATGAGGACCGGTTCTTGGCGCCAGATATTGAGATGGCTTCAAAATTAGTTGCTTCGAACGAAATAATAAAGGCCACTGGTGTGGATATGCTCCACGTTTGGAACTGATTTAAATAAGGAATTATGATATGAGTGACCGAAAAAATACCCGCGATGTGTTGCCACCAACGGGGCCAAAACTTAATGCGAAAAGTTGGATGACCGAAGCTCCAATGCGGATGTTAATGAACAATCTACATCCAGATGTTGCGGAAAATCCCCATGAACTTGTGGTGTATGGTGGCATTGGGCGGGCGGCGCGCACTTGGTCTGATTTCGATTCGATGGTTGCCACGCTGAAGGATCTTGAGGACGACGAGACGATGATTGTGCAATCTGGGCGTCCCGTTGCGGTGATCAAAACTCAATCTGATGCACCGCGTGTTTTGATCGCGAACTCCAATCTTGTGCCTCATTGGGCCACGTGGGATCACTTCAACGACTTAGATAAAAAGGGTCTTATGATGTACGGCCAGATGACCGCTGGGTCGTGGATTTACATTGGCACGCAAGGAATTGTTCAAGGAACTTATGAAACGTTTGTGGAGGCTGGACGTCAACATTACGATGGTGACCTGACGGGAAAATGGATTCTTACGGGTGGCCTTGGAGGAATGGGTGGCGCGCAGCCTCTGGCGGCTGTGTTTGCTGGTGCATGTTGTTTGGCGGTTGAATGTAACCCCGAAAGTATCGAATTTCGATTGCGCACGAAATACCTAGACGAAAAAGCTGAGTCCCTTGACCAAGCTTTAGAGATGATTAGTCGGTGGACCGCTGCGGGGGAGGCCAAATCTGTTGGCTTGCTTGGGAATGCAGCGGATATCTTCCCAGAACTAGTGAAGCGCGGCGTGCGGCCTGACATTGTGACGGACCAGACATCCGCTCATGATCCGATTAATGGGTATCTCCCGCAAGGCTGGACAATGGCGCAGTGGCGCAACAAGCGAGAAATTGATCCTAGAGGCGTTGAGTTGGCGGCGCGCGCATCAATGAAAATCCATGTGGAGGCAATGGTCAATTTCTGGAATGCAGGTGTTCCAACGCTCGATTATGGTAACAACATTCGCCAAGTGGCGTTGGAAGAGGGATTGGAAAACGCCTTCGCATTTCCTGGTTTTGTGCCGGCTTATATCCGCCCACTATTTTGCCGTGGTATTGGGCCATTTCGGTGGTGTGCGCTATCGGGTGATCCGGAGGATATCTACAAGACGGATGCCAAGATGAAGGAACTATTTCCTGAGAACAAGCACTTGCACAATTGGCTTGATATGGCGCAAGAACGGATTGCATTTCAGGGGTTGCCTGCGCGCATTTGTTGGATTGGCTTGGGAGATCGGCACAAAGCAGGACTTGCGTTTAATGAAATGGTTAAAAATGGTGAACTGTCAGCGCCTGTTGTCATTGGTCGTGATCATCTGGACAGTGGGTCTGTGGCGTCACCTAATCGTGAGACAGAAGCGATGATGGATGGTTCGGATGCTGTGTCCGATTGGCCGTTGCTCAACGCGATGATCAGCACTGCGTCGGGAGCGACTTGGGTATCGTTGCATCATGGTGGTGGGGTCGGCATGGGATTTAGCCAGCATGCCGGTATGGTGATTTGCGCAGATGGCACTACGGAGGCTGCGGCGCGGCTAGAACGTGTTTTGTGGAATGACCCAGCATCAGGCGTGTGGCGCCATGCAGATGCGGGCTATGTCGAGGCGGTAGCTTGCGCGCGTGAACATGGGTTGCGATTGCCGACGATTTTAGGGAACTAAAAACGTGGCGCTGGAGTGCAACGCCACTTTAATTTTACCGATTTTCGTTAGCCTTAGAGACCCCAATTCGCTGCGGTTGCCTCAAAGAACCCTTGTGTTTTTTTCAACTCTATCCAGCTGTTCACGTAGTTGATCCAAACCTGATCAGTTTGTGGCAGCAGCATTGCAATTGGTGTTGGAGCACGCGCTGTTTCCACTGCAACTTGTGCAACATTCGGGAATTTTTCGATAAGTGTTGAACCTTCGATGTTGGATGTAACAAACACATCTGCACGACCAGAGAGAACCTCTTGGTATCCACGGGCTGGAGCTTCAACCACTATGATTTCAGCATTAGGGAACCATTTTCGAACGAGTTTTTCGAATGTTGTACCAAGCGTAGTTGCGACTTTAACATTTGCTTTGTTGATGCTGTCCCAACTATTGAAGTTGGCTGATTTATCCACTGTTGTGAATGGTAGAATTTCTACGGAAATGTAGCTGGATGAATACCCCGCCGCCTTCAGTCTGGCTGGGCTGATTGAAGCAGAGCCTGTCATGTGATAATTGCCGGCAACAACGCCGTTCACCAGTGTTTTCCAATCTGTTGGGACAAACTCTAGTTCTACCCCCATGTCACTAGCAAGCTGCGTCATCACATCGATGTCATAACCCTTGTATTTATTGGTGGCGGGATCACGAACGGACATTGGGTTCCAATCACCAGTTGTGCCAACCTTCAGCACGCCGTTGCTCAGAATGTCGTTTAGCGCCGACTGAGAGAAGGCGGGTGCCCCTGTCAAGCCTGCCGCAGCAGCGAGTGCGAGGCATAGTTTTTTCAAAATACGCATGGTTTCTCCTAGTTTTTGCGCTGACAGGTGTGTAGTTCTGAAAAGCGCGCATCGTTTAACGTTTAGGTTGTAATATTACTGTGAATGTATTTGAGTTAATGCGCAAGGAGCTATTCCATGACAGGCAAGACACACGCGATCGAGATCGAGAGATTGAACAAATGGTATGGTGATTATCAGGCTCTCAAAGATATTGATTTGACGGTTGAACATGGCGAAAGGGTGGTAGTCTGTGGGCCGTCAGGCTCAGGGAAATCGACGCTGATCAGATGCATTAACTCTCTGGAAGGCAAGGATTCTGGCACGATTTCTGTGGATGGTATTGAAATGGAGGGCGCCCAATCGATTGATGCAATACGATCTGAGGTAGGCATGGTGTTTCAACAATTCAATCTGTTCCCTCATCTTACGATTTTACAGAATCTTACTTTGGGCCCAATAAAGGCGCGAGGCTTGTCGCGCGCCGTTGCGGAAGAACGAGCCATGAAGTATTTGGATCGGGTGCAAATTCCTGATCAGGCCCATAAGAGGCCTCGTGAATTATCAGGTGGGCAGCAACAGCGGGTAGCGATTGCGCGGTCTTTGTGCATGGAGCCAAAGATCATGTTGTTTGATGAGCCTACCTCTGCGCTTGATCCAGAGATGATTTCAGAAGTACTCGATGTGATTGTTGATTTGGCTGATGAGGGCATGACCATGATAGTAGTGACCCACGAAATGGGATTTGCCCGCAAGGCAGCTGATCGAATGATATTTATGGATCGAGGCGCATTTGTAGAGGCAGGGCCACCCGAACAGTTTTTTGAAGCGCCTAAAACGGAGCGATGCAAGAAGTTTCTTAGCCAGATTTTGCAGCATTGAGGGTGTGGACATGAAGTTAAGGATTACCATACTAGCATTATCCCTTTTTATCCTCACGGGCTGTTCATCTAATGGCAACTGGGGATGGTACGTCATCGATCCCACAACTAAAAACGGTGCAAACAATATTTGGTTTTTAATAAATGGCTTTGGCGCAACGATTCTTCTGTCTGTTCTTGCGGCTGTAATGTCGATGGTGATTGGGATGGTGGTTGCACTTCCTGGCATGTCTTCAAACCGTTGGATCAGTCTGCCTTCGCGCATTTATATTGAATTTGTACGAGCCATACCGCTTTTGCCCATGCTTTTCTGGGTGTTCTATGGCCTTCCCGTTGTCCTGAAATCCATCGGTATCAACATTAGCATTGACGCTTTTTGGGGAGCGATCATCACGCTTGCAATTTCAGATAGCGCCTTCACAGCTGAGATTTATCGTTCAGGTATTCAGTCGATTAATAAGGGTCAGACAGAGGCGGCAAAAACTGTTGGTCTGACATATGGGCAAACCATGCGTTATGTGATTCTACCTCAAGCGATCCGCCGCATTCTGCCGCCACTGGCGAACCAGTTCATTTATATTGTGAAAATGTCCGCTTTTGCCTCTGTCATTGGGATGCAGGAACTGACGCGCCGTGCGAACGAGTTAGTAGTTACAGAGTATCGTCCCCTCGAAATCTACACCTTATTGATCATTGAATATCTTGTGCTGGTGCTAGTCATAAGTTTTTGCGTACGCTGGCTGGAGCGTAAAATGGGATCAGATGAAAGCAAATAGAGCAATGCCCGCTCATTCTTATTAGGGTAACACTACCAGTCAATTTGCGCGCCCGAGGGGACGTTTGTGCACCACGAAGTGTTTGAACGCGAGCATGGTCAGCCGGTAATAAAAAGGGGGCTATTGCCCACTACAAGTCAAATTCAAATAACGGTCATTTGTTGTAGCCTCCATGGCGGTGCCAGCGCCATGCATCTGTGATCATTCGTTTCAGGTTGGATCTGTCAGCGGACCAGCCAAGTTCTGTCAAAGCGCGTGTGGAGCCTGATACCAGTTTAGTGCAGTCTCCAGGCCTTTTTTGACCGAAAACAATTGGGCATTCTTTGTTTGTGACATGTTTCGCTTGCTCAATCACCTCTCGTACAGAAAAGCCCTTGCCTGTTCCAAGATTAAACACACGACTGCCTTTTTCATCTAGAAGCCATTTTAGACCCAACACGTGGGCATCCACCAGATCACAGACGTGAACGTAATCACGTATGCAGGTGCCATCAGGTGTATCATAATCTGTGCCGAAGACTGTCAATGCATCTCGTTTGCCATCAATTGCTTCCAAAATCAGAGGGATCAGATGAGTTTCGGGATTGTGAAACTCTCCAACTTTTGCCTCTGGATCAGCCCCTGCCACATTGAAGTATCGGAAAATCACGTGGCGCAGACTGCTGGCTGCCTCAAAATTACTAAGGATGTTTTCAACTGCAAGTTTTGAAGCGCCATAGGCATTAATTGGATGCTGATCATTATGTTCATCGAGAACAACACTATCTTGTTCACCATAGGTAGCGCAGGTTGAAGAAAAGACGATATTTAAACATCCATGGTCGACTGCAGCCTGGATCAAATTAAGTGATCCTATCACGTTGTTTTTCCAATATACACCGGGTTTTTGTATGCTTTCGCCAACTTGACTTAATGCTGCAAAATGCATGATAGCAATTGGAGAATACTTTTTAAATACACGATCTAAGTCTGTCTGGTTCAGCAAATCACCTTGTTCGAATGGACCAAACTTGACTGCGTCTTTCCAACCTGTCTTTAAGTTATCTAACGTTACTGGAATATATCCTGCTTGCAACAATGCTCTGCACGCGTGGGAGCCAATATAGCCTGCGCCGCCTGTTACCAATACGTGCATATTAATCGCAGGCAATTAACTGTCGCATTTTTACTTTTTTGTCTAACATAAAACATTAAATCTTGTTACCGGAACCGTTTATTAATTTAACCTGTCTACCTCAATAGTAATCTAATAACTATCTGGAGTAGGGATCATATGCAATTACTGCAGTTTTTCTTTGAAATTTCTGACACATCTAGGATCATGTCGAGGGTTTTAGACTATCTAATTTTGTTGCCTGTCCTGAACCAAGCGTTAAAAGTTGGAAGTATTTTGTTTTAAAATTGAACATTATAATGCAGTGTTGTAATTTTAATAAGAGTTCTAAACTAGTACCGGCTGCTCATTTAGGACTAATAATGATTAAATGTTAGGCTGCTTAGGTAAATAAATGAAAAGTGGTGAGTTCTCCAAATACCGATCTGCTCAAAAACGGTTACATGAGATTTTAGAGAGAGCAGAATTTGGCGATAGTGCTAGCAAAAGAGCGGATGTACTTTTGTCGACGCTAGTTATTGTGAACGTTATTGCAATAACCTTGGAGTCTGTTCCAACTATCTACAAAAATCACGAGGCAACTTTTTACTTAATTGAGTTGTTCAGTGTCTGCATATTTACAATAGAATACCTTGGCCGAGTTTGGAGTGCACCCAGCCAAATTGATGGGCCGACAACATTTACAAGCTCATTAAGAAGTCGGGTAAATTATATGCTAAGTTTTAGTGGGATAATTGATTTGCTTTCAATATTGCCATTCTACCTAAGGTCGTTTTTCCCGTACTTAGATTTACGTATTTTGCGAACACTAAGACTCCTGCGTATACTCAAACTATCGCACTATAATTCCGCAATGGAAGATTTATTTGAGGCGATTTTTGAGGAGAGGAAATCTTTTTTTGCTGCCAGTTATCTGTTCGTAATAGTTTTCATTGTTTCCTCATCACTCATATATTTTGCAGAGCATCGCCACCATCCAAGTGGTTTCCAGTCTATTCCGGATTCAATGTATTGGGCGCTAATTACTCTTACAACGGTTGGTTACGGAGATATCACACCAATAACTGTGGCTGGTAAGGTAATCGCTGTGGTTTCGGCTATTTTAGGTGTTTTCGTAGTTGCCTTAATGACTGGTATTGTTGCTACGGCATTCAATGCACAGATGGAACGGCGGAATTTAATTTTTGAAGAACATGTCCGTAACGCACTTTTGGATGGTTTTTTAGATAGCTCCGAGAAAGCAGATCTAGAGATTTTACGAAAGAAATTTGGAATGTCTAAGCGAAGAGCAGAAAGCCTTGTCGAGCAGGTGCGTAGTTTTCAAAATAAAAGTAAGTGAACAAGTTTATTCTGATATTATCTCATTTACGTACTACAAATGTAGCATCGCGAGAAAGCCTGTCATCGAAAATACAAATAGTTGGACCGAAAAGATCATTGCAGTTAGAAAGTATGCTGGATACTTTACAATAATAAATATTTCCCGGCGAAATGTATTCCTTTTGGGCATATTGCAAATTAAAAACCATCGCAATTTTTGTTTTTTCCCAACATTTTAAGAGACTTGAATATAAATAGGTTTCCCATTTTGTTACACTTTGCGTGGTTGTTAAGTTATAAGTTCCAGACATTAAGCAAAAGTCCAACATCTGATGTGGGCTGTCGCCTACGTAAAATTTCGCTTCAGTTTCTGGAAATTTTTTGTAACAATAATCTATGAGCCGACCAGAAATATCATAACCGAAATAATTTACTTTGCCGTTGAGATTTGAGCTATACAAGTGATTACGCAGCGCTCCACTACCACATCCTATATCTCCCAGAGTGATCTGTCGCGTGCCAGAAATTTGTTTTACCGCATTCAATAAAATTTGAAAGCGTAGATTTTGCTTGAAAGCGTTAAGCCAATAGCTTCCTTTAGGCGTCGCACCAAATTTTAAAAACCGCTTTGAGTAAGTGTTTGCAAGTATTTGATTAATTTCAATTTGTTTTTCAAGTTCACCCATTTCTTATAAAGCTTTTTAAAACAGAAAAAATTTTATCGAAATGGTTTGAGTAATCAATTTTAACTTGTCTGCCAGACATTTTTGCACTCCTAATAATTTGGACTTTATACTCTAGGATCACTAATGGGCAAATATCTGGTTTTTATATTTTTACTAGTTGCAAGCAATTTTGCGACATATGTCTACTTCGATGACTTGCAAAAACTGTTTGAGCCTAGAACTGAAAAAATTATCGCTGAGATTACATTGCAAACAAACTGTGAAATGATGCCGGAGGCGTTCATTATCAGAGATATTGAGACTAATAGATTTGTAAAATTTGGTTCGAGTACGGTCTATCTAAGTACATTTGTTGGTAATTCTTTGCAGGTACAGATGAACCCAAAATTTAGTAATGTAAGCTCCAATTTTGACCAGCATGATGCTCAAAAGAAGATGACGATAAACTTGGATTGTGATATCTCAGATAACTTAAAAAATACTTTAGAGTCTCTGAGAGATACATTCAAAAACTGATAATGCTTAGCTGGTTTTGTAGTAATTTTTGCTCTAGTAGGCAAAGCCTAAAACTTTGCAGTGCGCTACTGCATTCAAGGAAGCGAGTTGTGTATTTACAATCTGGGTCCATTTTTTGCTTCCAAATGATTCCATAAACGCGCCATCTACACGCTGCAGAATCGATACACACTGACCGTAGCTGCCTGGTTTAATCCCATCTGATGCTTCTGTTTGCTGGTTTGTGCAATCTAGTAAGGTATTACCAAGTTGTTCATGCTCGGAATTTAGATACAGTATCGAAGCTCCGGAAATTATTCGTCCTGTCGTGTTCTTTAACTGAAGTGTTAGAGTATAATTCGCAATGGACCCTTTATCGTTACTTCCAAATTCTAGTTTCACCTTGCATGGTAACGTATCACCAGACGCAGCGGAAAATGTAGAAACCACTATCATAGAAAGACAACATTTTTTGAATAGGTTAAAACTCATCTGTCAATTTTCCCAAGATAAAACCCACGTGGTTTGAAACTT
>Ga0315315_10001567_pt1 | contig 21026 bp, 20 predicted proteins | sample M140m3416metaG_FD_203699 | JGI IMG/M metagenome (GOLD analysis project Ga0315315, IMG submission 203699) | Ammonia-oxidizing marine archaeal communities from Monterey Bay, California, United States - M1 40m 3416 | ecosystem: Environmental > Aquatic > Marine > Intertidal zone | place: USA...
AAGGATTTGATGAGAAAATGTCTCAAAAAAATCGTGTCAATGAGAATTTTTTAGATGCCGAGGAAGTCCCACTCGTGGGCAAAGGTCTTCAAGTCCGCAGCCTGCGCAACGAGGTTTGCGAGCAAGGCAGGTGCCCCTGCCATGCTGAATCAAACGATGGCTTATGGCGACCCAGTGGTTTCGAGGGATGTCCCGTACAAGGTCCCGCTCTGCCCGAACGGCATCTTTTGCTTTTGTCAGGGCAAGTCGACGAGAAATACGACCTACATGTGTATCAACAACAATACCTTCAGCTAACCCAAAAGCGCTGCCGAGGACGACGTTTGCCGTTTTTCGCCCGACTCCCGGCAGAGATGTTAGTTCTTCAACAGTTTGAGGAATATTTCCTTTGAATTGTTCAACAAGTTTGCGACAGCAACCCTGGATGTTTTTGGCCTTCGCTCGAAAGAATCCAGTTGTTTTTACTGCATTTTCAAGTTCTGAAATGCTCGCTGCTGCCATTTTGTGGGGGTTTGGCCACCGTTTAAATAAATCCCGAGTCACCAGATTGACCCGTTTGTCTGTGCATTGGGCCGACAAAATTGTGGAAATGAGAAGTTCGAAGGGATTTTTAAACCTGAGCGAGCAGTCTGCGTTGGGATAGAGTTCTTTCAGGCGGTCTACAATTTGAAGGGTGCGTTCCCTTCGTTGTAGCCGTGTTTCCCTGCTTGGCACGATATGGGCGCGTAGGTTTTCCGAGGACGCTTGTGATGTTGATTTCGGTCTCATCTCAGTTTTCAGGATACCATGAGGCTTCGCTCTCGCCATGTCGATGCTAGGATTTCAGTAGATTCATTCAATTGTTTCATAAGTGTCTGTGTCGTGGTTGCTTGCTTGGGAGGTCCAATGGACTCTGAATTGGTTGACCCTTCAGAATATGATCCGCTCTACTTGGCGGGTGTCGTTAAATTCAACGAGTGCGACTACTACGAATGCCATGAGGTCTGGGAAGAGTTGTGGACGGAGTACCGTGGTCCATCAAGAAAGTTCTACCAAGGTCTTATTCAAGCAGCTGTTGCCTTGTATCACTTCGGTAATGGCAATATACGGGGTGCTCGAAAGCTTCATGGCAGTGTGCACGGGTATCTTGAGCCGTACGGCTCTTATTATCTTGGACTTCATCTCGATAGATTCTTCGAATCTTTTGATGAGTGTCTAAGGGAAGTTGCCGCAAGCACCGAGAACTTTCCAAAAATCGAGCTAGACCCAGAGACATTGCCAGAAATTCATCTTGATCCGCCACCCTTAGTTGACGGAGGTGTTTCAGATGAATGACGATTCTCTTGTATTCTCTCCGGACGATTTCTCAGGATTCGCACGACTCTTCCCACTTCCGAATCTTGTTATGTTTCCACACGTGATGCAGGCCATGCATATCTTTGAACCCCGATACCGTTCGTTGTTCGAAGAAGCAATATCCGATGATAAGCTCATTGCATTGGGTGTTTTGTCGCAAGGCTGGGAGGTTGATTACGAGGGCCGTCCTGCTCTCGAGTCGATGGCATGTCTTTGTCGAATAGCAACGTATCAGCGAACGCCGGAAGGGACATACAATGTTTTGCTTCTAGGAGTTCGACGTATTCAACTTCAGGAAGAGATGCCGCCAACCAAGCCTTTTCGTGTTGCTGAGGCTAAGATCGTTGAAGATCACGTGCCGTCACATCCCTCGGCGGAAGAGATCGTAGGCCTACAACAGCAACTACTGATGGCATTCAAGCGTTCCATGCCAAAGATTCCTACTTCGTATGAGCAAATTGATGAACTACTTGGTAGCCAGATTACTCTCGGAATGCTGGCTGATATTGTCGCCTATACGGCTGAGCTGAATGTGAGCACAAAACTTTCACTCCTGAAGACAAGCAATGTGATCGATCGCGTACACGTTCTATTGAACGCACTGAGTGAAAGTGGTCAGTCGAAAACAAATCGGCGAACGTTTCCTCCGGCTTTCAGCACGAACTGACTTTTTTGTGCGGTGCTCACAGCTTTATTGAAAGATTTTGGCAAGAAAGTGAAGCGGCAGTGTTCGGAATAGAAAAAAGGAATGAAACTTTTGTTCCGTCGAGCTTTTGGAAGGAGAAAATTTCCGCGGCTTTAACTGCAGTTGAGGATGAAATACGTTTTGTCAAAAGAGTGACAGATTTTGAACAGTTAGATGCTAAACTTAGTAGATGAGCAAGAGTCGCAAAGAATTGGATGACCTCGCGTCAAGCACCTGCCAACAGGCAGGTGCCACTCAAGTCGTTGATCATCAAAGAATAGAAGCCGCTGTTCGGGAAATTCTTTCCGCAGTAGGTGAAAATCCAGATCGTGAAGGTCTGCTTGAAACGCCAGCTCGTGTTGCTCGCATGTATGCGGAAATGTTCAGCGGATTGCATGATGATCCTCGGCGGCATCTGGGAAAGGCATTCACTGAGAAATACGATGAGCTTGTCTTAGTTCGTGATATTGCTTTTCATAGTATGTGCGAGCATCATCTGTTGCCTTTTATGGGGCACGCACATATTGGATACATACCAAATGGTCGCGTGTTGGGGCTTAGTAAGTTGGCAAGGGTGGTTGAGGCAGTGTCCCATAAGCCCCAGGTCCAAGAGCGTATGACTGAGCAAATTGCCGATTTGTTAGAGCATGATCTTGGGGCGAAAGGAGTTGCTGTTGTTCTAGAGGCTTCGCACACATGTATGACGATTCGAGGTGTACGGAAACCTGGAAGTCTTTGTGTGACTTCAGCTATGAAAGGAATTTTCCGAGACAATGTATCGAGCCGAGCCGAAGTTATGTCACTTATCAATGGGAAGAATTGAGCGTGCTTTGGTTGATAAACGATGGGTTGTCGTTGTTCGGTGACTCCACGAGGTGTTCTTCTTGACCCGCTTTCTGAACACGGTGAATCAACAGATATGACCCTGCTCGTAGATTTCCTTTGTCGCTTTAGTTTTGGGCTCGCATTAGGGCTGTGTACAACTCCAGCGACCCTCGTTCCAAGTGGCTTTTTTCGAGTGAATACGCTTGTGTTGCTCGGTCTTACGACGTTTGCTGCACTGCTGTCATCAACACTTGGTTTGTTTGCAAATACATGGCTTCTGTCAGTCGCAGCGATTGTTGCATGGATCGGAAGCGTGTCGTGGTACGCAGATCGTCGCTGGTCAGGTCTAATTTGCTGTGGTGGAACCGCCACACTCTGTGCTGCTGCCACGGCTCTTACTGGTGAATTAGCGTTTGCCCAAGTTGGAGTGCGAATTCTTTCAGGCTGTTTGATTGGCTTTACCGTAAACGCGATGCTTCTTGGACATTGGTATCTTAATGCGCCTGGTATGCGGGTGGATGTGCTACGGCGATCAATAGACCAGACACTTTTCGTATGGGGGCTTTTGTCGTTTCTGGTCGTGGCAATGATCATATGGCATTTTGGGGCTATCGAAGACCGTAGTGATTCCGTATCGACCAATATTTTCCGAGCGGTGGCTGCGGCTACTTCTGGCGTTGATGAATCTCTTGATTCAACAGGCTTGGCGTTGTTCTGGCTTCGCTGGCTAGCTGGGCTTATTGGACTTCCAATTCTTTTACTTATGAGTCGTGTGACCTTGGACATACCAAATACACAAAGTGCGACAGGGATTCTTTATGTGGCATGCTTAGCGGTCATTCTTGGTGAATTGACCGCTCAACTTCTTGGGATGACGGTGAAGGTTGAAAGTTCTGTTGCGCAGCCGGACCGACAAAAAATATGGAGTGAAAGTACAGCATGAATATTGTGTGTGCGTGCCCTGCCTGTCATGCGGGGGTTTGTCAAACGTCTATTGAAGATGCCTCGTCGGTTACATGCCCAGCATGTGGCCAGAGTGTTGCTGTCCCACAAGGAGCGATTCAGACTGCTGAACAAAGTGCTCCTCCACGACTTATTCGGTGTTTGGTTTGTCCTAGCACGGAGTTGTTTGTAAGGAAAAACTTTCCACAGCGACTTGGCATTGCAATTGTTGTTGTTGGGCTCGCAGCGAGTTGTATTACTTGGGCTTACCGAGACTTATTTTGGACATTTGGCATTCTCTTCAGTACAGCACTGCTCGATGTAATACTGTTTTTTGTTGTCCCCGATTGTTTGACATGTTACCGCTGTGGCGCACGTTATACTGGCACCGATGGAATGGATAAGTTTGGGAATTTCAATCTCGAGACTCACGAGAAGTATCGGCAGCAAGTTGCAAGAGAGAGGCAGTCCTCTCTTTCGTCCTGAGCAAGTCGGTAAATACTGAAGGAGTAGAAATGTACTACGGGCTTACCTGGATTGGATGTGCGCAGTGGAAGGTCTAGGGGGCGGAGTTGAGAGCGATGCCATTTTGGCAATAGGGGGAAAAGTGAAAAACAATAATTCATCCTGTTGCGATTTAGGCTGGAGTGTCTGAATCTGTGACGGCGGCATCTGCTGTCATAAAGTCTATAAAGAGAGTCTGATTCGAAGTGGTACAAGAACGAGGCTTGTGAAAAAGATGGTAGAGAGCGACAGTCAACTCAGATCAGGAAATACCGTGGGTGAGGTTTCCGTGAAACTTTTTGCTGGCGTTGCTGAGTTAGCGGGAGCGAAAGAGCTTCGAGTGTCTGTCAAACACTTTACGGTGGCAGAGGTTCGTTGTGCCATCAAAATCAAGTTGCCACAGCTAGCCCCGTTGTTGGCGCGAAGCGCTATTGCCGTTGATGGTCGCTATGCAACAGAAGATGAGTCGCTTTGTTCGAATTCAGAGATTGCTATCATTCCGCCGGTTAGTGGAGGCTAGGAGGATGCTGCAGGTTGATCTCACGGATGATCCGATTGATGTATCTCGTATGCTCTCACGTGTTGCAAGCAAGCGTGCAGGAGCAGCTGTGTTATTTACGGGCATGACACGGCAAGAAACAGATGATCTTGCAACAGACTGGCTTGAGTATGATGCATATAAACCATTGGCTCGGGGAGAACTCACTCGGCTGTCCGAACAAGCTGTTCTTAGATTTCAAATAGTGAAATGCTCGATCGTACACAGACTTGGCAAGGTCTCCGTTGGTGAAGTAAGTGTTGCTATTGCCGTTTCCGCAGTTCATCGAGCCGAGGCGTTTGCTTCAGCATCGTGGCTTATGGATAGGATTAAAGCAGACGTTCCGATATGGAAGCGACAGGTCAATGGTTCCGAAGCTTTTTGGGTTCACCCAGAAAATAGTGACATGCTAGGAAAAAATGCCGGTCGGTGTTCACGGGAGCCTTTTGATGAGTTGTTCTGATCAAGCCTTCGGTGTTCCCGTCAAAAAAAGTCTTGTTGATCAATTTGGTAGGGCTCATACAGATCTACGGATTAGTGTGACAGACCGATGTAATCTTCGGTGCGGCTACTGCATGCCACTTGAAGTATCCTTTATGAGTCAACAAAAACTGTTGACGTATGAAGAAGTAGTACGGTGCGCCAGTGTCGCGTCTGAAATGGGGGTTCAGGCAATTCGTTTAACAGGCGGTGAGCCTCTGATGCGACCCAAGCTCTATCAACTTGTTGAGTGGTTGACTCAACTGCCAAAGATTAAAGAAGTTGCACTCACCACCAATGGCTTGCTTCTGGCAGACCAGGCTGCTGGCTTAGCCAAGGCTGGGTTATCACGAATCAATGTAAGTCTCGACAGTCTTGATGAAGCCCGTTTTGAAAAAATTTCACGTCGTTCTGGCCTTCAGCGAATTCTTGAAGGGCTTGAAGAGGCGCGTCGGCAAGGGTTTCAGTCAATTCGAATGAACGCGGTATCGATTCGCGGATTAACTGAGAAAGACATAGTCCCGTTAGCCGAGTTTTGTCGGAAGCATTGTTTTCACCTGCGGTTTATTGAATTTATGCCACTTGACGCAGAAGGTGCATGGTCTCGTGAAGACGTTCTGTCGGGAAGAGAGGTTCGGGGAATACTTGAAAGGCATTTATGCAAACTGTCACAGAAAAAAAAGGTCGATCTAGGACAGCCATCGATTGACTATACTTACACCGATGGTGGTGGCGTTGTTGGATTTATCAATCCAGTTTCCCAGCCGTTCTGTGATCGCTGTGACAGGTTGCGGCTCACTGCTGATGGTCAATTTCGTAACTGTCTATTTTCAACTACAGACTGGGATGCTCGGGCTCTGCTCAGAGAGGGTGGAACAGACGAAGAGCTACAAGGGCTTTTAGCAGCATGCGTGGGTGCGAAGCACTTTTCGCATGGTATTGGCACGAAAACTTTTCAGAGGCCATCGCGAGCTATGTACCAAATTGGAGGGTGACAGCCGGTGAAATGACACCGCGGCAACAAACGAGTGAATAACGAGCATAACCATCCACAAAGGCGATATCTTGATAACGCAGCGACTACGTGGCCTAAGCCAGAGGTGGTTTGGAAAGCGTGGGAGCAGGCAGCGAGAGAAAATGGTGTAGCAGTTGGAAGAGGTGCGTATCAAGAGGCGCTAACGGCAGGAAATCTTGTTCAGCAGCTACGTCAGGAAGTCGCAGCCCTGCTCGGTGTTTCACGAGAAAGAATCTGCCTGCCGGTATCAGCGACCTTTGGGTTAAATCAGGCTATTCATGGTGTCGTTACGTCTGGTAGCCATGTCATTGCTACTGCGGCTGACCATAACGCAACTCTTCGACCACTTTATTATCTCAAGAAAAAAGGTTGCATTCATTTAACGGTTGTTTCGTGTGATGGACGAGGTTGGGTTGATCCGGACGACATTGTGCGGGCATGGCGGCCGAATACAAGCCTTGTAACCCTGTCACACTCATCAAATGTTACAGGTGTTACTCAAGAGGTTGAGTCAATCATAAAAGTTGCACAAGAACGAGAAGCACTTTCACTGCTTGATGCTTCTCAGTCGCTTGGTCATGTTGCATTCTCTCAATATAAGTCGATGGCCGACATTGTTGTCTCACCTGGCCACAAGTGGTTGATGGGAATGCACGGAATAGCTGTACTCTATGCAAGGGAAGGAATTCATTTTGACCCACTGATCCAAGGCGGTACAGGATCAACGAGTGAATCTCTTGTAATGCCTGTTGAAATGCAGGATCAAGTTGAGGTGGGAACTTCAGACTTCCCAGCAGCCGCAGCACTGCTCGCAGGGTGCAAGTGGCTGAAAGAAGAGAGAATGGAATCGGTTACAGCCGCTTGCAAGTGTTACGCTCAAGCGTGCTATGATGAGTTGTGTGACATTCAAGGAGTTCGTGTAATAACTCCTGATCCAGCTTCAGGTGTTCTAGGTCCGCCAATTATCAGTATGGTCTGCGATGGGTATTCCCCAGTTGAGGTTGCTGCCTTGTTTGAGCAGATTGCGGGTGTTCAGGTGCGTTCTGGATATCACTGTGCTGCTCGCATTCATGAATTTCTCGGGACCACCAAGGGTGGGACTGTTCGTATTTCATTCGGTCCTTTCAGCGGCATAGAAGATGTTGAAGCTGTTGTCTCGGCAACAAAGAAGATAATGCTGTAGAGTGCAGGGCCGTAGAAGGAGATGTTGTATGGCAGGTAAAAAAGATGACGTCTGGTATTCAAAGGGTCTCCGCTTTGAATGCTCGCAGTGCGGGGACTGTTGTACTGGAGCCGAGGGGTATGTCTGGGTCAATCAGGCCGAGATCGATGCAATGTCTGCGCGTATGCAAATTACACCCGAGGTTTTCGAGAAACAATTCGTTAGGCGAGTGGGTGTTCGAAGGTCGCTCATAGAGAGGCCCGGAGGGGATTGTGTGCTCCTTGACGCTGAAACACGTGGTTGCACGGTCTATGAAGATCGTCCTCGCCAGTGTCGCACCTGGCCATTCTGGAATTCTAATCTCAAATCTGAGACGGCGTGGGACGAGGCGGCTGAAGGTTGTCCAGGCTGCAACAAAGGTGATCTTGTGCCGCTTGAGAAAATACAAGAACAGGCTGCGCGGATTCGGATTTAATAAACCAGGGTAGCTGTTACAGAGCACCATTCAAAGCAACTGATTGTTTGACTGTGGCTGATTGGCCTACTGAAGCCGTGTTCTAAGAAAGCTTGTGAGCGTCATTTAATTAAAGTACGCCCCCGTGTGTCCTGTATGGAGTCATGTGAGACGGTTGGTCAAGGAACCAGATGCGTTCCCATTCATCAGTAATCGCCCGAAGATCTTCTGAGGTATAGATGAGTTCCTGGGCTCTCCGAATAGGGTCACCGGAATACATAGGAATGAGACATCCCGTATTCGTTGCTACGAGAATTCCTATGACCAATGCAATGATAAATTTCAGGCCGATATCCCACGTACCACTACGGGTATTGTTGGTATTCATCGCGCCGCGCTCCCTGTATCAGGTTTGTCTTTTGTCTTAGTCGAATACGTAAGTTCTTTACACACACACACGTTTTTTGTTCTGCATAGAGCAGAAATATTCTGGTGGTTGCCGATTGACCATCGACGGGATTCTTCAAGAATCTTTCTCTGAATACTATTTACCGAGCGAGACATTTCAGTGCGATGGTAAAATTTTTCAAACCGATATGTGTTTTGTTGGAATAGGCATGTATCTGCTCTAGAATCTGACGTAAAAACAGCTTCTCGGTAGAATATGGACTCTAGGGAGATTGTGGCTCGTCGAGTTTCCTTACCCGTGCTTCCATTTCTTTGCCCGGCTTGAAGCTCACGAAATACCGCGGTGGGACGTTGACGACATCGCCCGTTCGAGGGTTTCTGGCAACCCGACCATCTCTTCGCTTGATTTGAAATACCCCAAAATTTCGAAGTTCGACCCGGCCCTCTTTCACCAGCGCGTTTATGAGTGCGTCGAATGTGGTTTGAACGGCTTCCTGAGCTTTCGCTTTTGGGAGGTCCAACCGCTCGGAAATTGTTCGGACGATGTCTTGCTTGGTCACGGCTCTGACACTCCAGTCGCGGAGTTAGGGCCGAAAATGGCCGTTTAAACCCCATGTGGACGGGCCAGTCGGCATCTGCGTCAAGAATTCGTGTCCGTCCGGTAGGAACCATAATGGGGCTTCAGTTGTGATGTCAACGAGGATTGGTACTTTGTGAAAATGTGGTACTCACCTTTTCTATCTCTCGTATCGGCCTAAAAATCGGTAGTCTTGAACCAGACCGTATATTCAGTAGAAAAATTAAGACTTACCCGTTTTTCCTATTTGTTGGTGCCGTTTGTAGTTTGCCCCTGCGGTACACTGAGCGAGCGGCGTGGACTGATAGGTTTCAGTTTTTCAGCCATCATCGAGGTTCCCTTAGCATTTAAAAAGACGATGACTGAATCTGCTTCTCCTGTGCTCCCTGACTTGAGTGTTCAGCTCGGGCGGCTTTCGATACCGAATCCGATCATGGTTGCATCGGGAACTTTTGGCTACGCCAATGAAATGCAGGAATTTGTTGCACTGGATCGACTTGGTGGGATCGTCCCGAAAACAATTACAGTCGCACCGCGAGCGGGAAACCGTCCCTGGCGTACGATCGAAACGGCCTCTGGGTTACTGAATTCGATTGGGCTTGATAACGACGGTCTTGAACAGTTCGTTAAAGACAAACTTCCGTTCCTTCGGTCGTGTGGTGCACCTGTGGTTGTCTCAATTGCAGGAGGAACAGTCGCTGAGTTTGTGTTGCTGGCTGAGCAACTCGATAAAGAAAGTGGAATAGCTGCGCTTGAGTTAAATATCTCATGTCCTAATGTCAGCCACGGTGTTGATTTCGCAACCGATCCAGAGCTCTGTCGACAGGTAGTTGAGGGTGTGCGTCACAATACTCAATTACCAGTTATAGCTAAGCTAACACCAAACGTGACGGATATTACGTCGATTGCCCAGGCGGCAGCTGACGGTGGTGCGGATGCTGTGACACTTATCAACACATGTCAGGGAATGGCAATAAATTGGCGCAAGCAGCGAACACTCTTAGGGAATGGTATTGGCGGTTTAAGCGGTCCTGCAATTAAGCCAATCGCTTTGCGATGTGTACACCAGGTACATGCCCGCGTCGGTATACCCATAATTGGCGTGGGTGGCATTATGACGACGGATGACTGTATGGAGTTCTTCGTTGCTGGAGCTTCAGCCGTGCAGATTGGAACGGCAAGTTTCGCAGAGCCTGTTATTACAGGGCGGATCTTAGACGAACTTCCTGCAGCTGTAAATTCACTCGGGGCATCGGAACTTCAACAGATCGTTGGTACTCTAGTAATCGGTGACCATGCGAAAACATCGGCCAAGGCGGGCGAATAGCTCAGAACGATCACTGGTGGGTTCAGGTTTCAGTCAGAGCAGATGACAGACGTGTTGGAGATGAATTCCGGTATGCAATCTAAGTCAACTTCTACAGCGAGGATGCGAGTCCTTTCAGGAATTCAGCCAACAGGACGGTTTCATTGGGGCAATTACTTTGGCGCAATTCGGCAATATATCGAGTTGCAGGATGTCGGGGATGCCTACTATTTTATCGCGGACCTACACGCACTCACAACAGTTCGCGACCCTGAAAGACTTCGTGGGTTTGTGCGAGATGCGGCGATTGATCTGGTTGCCTTAGGTCTCGATCCTGAGCGAGCCACGTTATTTGTTCAGTCAGATGTTCCAGAGGTTGCTGAGCTTACCTGGTTGTTAATGACAGTGGCACCAATGGGGCTTCTAGAGCGGTGTCACGCGTATAAAGATAAAAAAGCGAGAGGACTAGCTGCAGACGCCGGCCTGTTTACCTATCCCGTCCTCATGGCCGCAGATATTTTGGCGTACGATGCTGATGTTGTACCGGTCGGTGAAGATCAGGTGCAACACATTGAAGTATGCCGAGATCTCGCTGGCACTTTTAATCATCTTTACGGCGATGACATTTTTCATCTTCCGAAGCCACGGCTGGTTGACGGTGCGGCAAAGGTGCCAGGGACGGATGGGCAGAAGATGTCAAAAAGTTATGAGAATACGATCGAGGTATTCGAAAACCTGCCAGCACAGAAAAAGAAAATCATGCGAATTACGACGGATTCCCGAGCAATGGAGGAACCGAAGGATCCACAACAAGACCATCTGTACCAATTGTTTTCCCTCGTAGGATCCGAAAAAGAAGTTGTAGAAATGGGAGAACTCTATCGACGCGGTGGATTCGGGTATGGCGAGGTTAAAAAAGCAGTTGTTGCGGCAGCCCAAGAGGCCTTCGCCGCCGCACGAGAACGACGGGGCGAACTAGAGTCGAATCCAAGCAAGGTAGACGAAATTCTTGCTGTTGGTGCAGAACGAGCAAGGATGGTTGCGGGTAATGTTCTTGAGCGTGCACGTGAAGCATGTGGGCTGCGTGGTTCATCTACGCGGGGGCGTAAACAATGAATGTGCTTGGTGTTGGCACGGACATCACAGAGTGCCTGCGAATAGGCAAAATGATTGAGCGGCACGGAGAACTTTTTGTGCAACGTGTTTATACGCCGAGGGAAATTGAATACTGCCGAGGCCGCCGGATGGCGATGCAGCATTTTGCGGGTCGATGGGCTGCAAAAGAGGCAATACTTAAGGCACTTGGTACAGGGTGGCGGCAGGGTATCAGTTGGCGCGATATTGAGGTGGTCAATGGTGTAACTGGAAGGCCCGTTGTGACTCTGATGGGTGGCACACAAGACGTTGCTGAAAAAATGGGGATAGGCGGCGTGCTTGTAAGTATTTCCCATTGCCGCACTCACGCTACGGCTCACGCAATCGCGGTAAGCCAAATGCCACCAACGTTCGATCAGGATATGCCTTGGGAGTAGGCGGCCTACGTTTCGATAAACTTCTCCAGTTCGGCAACCCCGCCTTCAATAGTCAGGTCGGATACCGGCGTTCCATCGTCTACCTGCGTTTGCCCATCGCGGCGTGTGAGAACAAGGGTCTGCTGACTTTTCATATGATCAGCCAATTGCTTTCGAAGATCTTTCTGTTCTTTTTCAGAAAGTTTTGCAAATGCACCTCGTCCACGGCATTTCGGAAATTTGCTGCATCCAAGCCATGGTCCTCGTTTACCATCACGGAGGTTGAGAAGTTCACCGCATTTAGAACATTCGATGTCGGTCAGAATAGGGGATGGGGCGGGGAACTTCAGGTTCCCTTTTTTATCAATGTTCAGGATGAATGAACCGGGTGCATCCGGATCTGATTTTTTGGAAGACTTTTTTGGTGGCGGTGGACCATCTTCGACAAGAAAGTCACCAAACCGTCCCGTTCGTTTCACCATCGGCGTTCCATTTGGCGAGAGAAGGTCGATTTGCTCTGGGAGCAAGGGCCGGCCGTCACGGTCAACAGGCATGGCAAAAGTGCAAACTGGTATTTCTTTTGGCTTTCGCTTTCGAGGTTTTCTGCCCTTCGCTGTTTTCTTAGGCGGCGGCGGTTCCTCGAGTATTTTTTCGTTGTAGCCACTGCATGACAAAAATCGGCCTGTTTTTCCGAGACGATACTCAAGACGACGGTTGCACGTTGGGCATGCATATTCAGAAGGAGTTGATTCGGCTTTTTTGTGCTTGAGTTGATCAGCAAATTCAATTTTAGGCACAAGTTCTTCGTAGAACTCATGGAGCATGTCAGTCCACTGTTTTTTTCCTTCCGCTACTTGATCGAGTTCCTGCTCGATCTCACGTGTATAACCGACTTCGATAAACTGATCGTGGAAGCCCTCCTCAAGGAATTCCGTAACTGCTTCACCAAGTGCAGTCGCGTAAAATCGCCTTTCACGTTGTTCTACATAGCCACGATTTTCGATGACATTGATAATGCTAGCGTACGTTGACGGCCTCCCAATCCCTTCTTCCTCTAGTTTCTTTACAAGTGTTGCCTCGCTGTAACGTGGTGGTGGCGCCTGGAATTTCTGTCTTGGCTCAATGCTGAATGGTGCGAGTTGTGTTCCTTTATCGAAATCGGGCAGGACCTGATCTCCGTCTCCTTTTGGAATTCCAGTAACACGCAAACAGCCATCAAATCGCAAGACACGTCCATTTGTTTTAAAGACGGCTCCTGTATCTTTGTCTGATCGTCGCATGCGCACAGCCGTGCTGTCCCATTCAGCATCGGTTGCTTGACAGCCAACAAATGATTGCCAGATGAGTCGGTAGAGCTTGAGTTGCTCATCACTTAAGGCCGAGGCGATGGTATCTGGATCACGAAATGGATCGGTTGGTCGTATGGCTTCGTGAGCTTCTTGTGCTGACTGATTACTGCTTGAGTAAAATCGAGGTTTTTCAGGGAGATATTCTTTTCCTAGTTTTTCTTCAAGGTAGCTACGCGCCAACTTTATGGCTTCGCCGGATAAATTTGTTGAGTCAGTTCGCATATACGTAATGAGCCCAACTCGCCCTTCTCCGGGCAGGTCGATGCCCTCATAGAGTTGCTGAGCGACACGCATTGTTCGATCGGTTGACATGCTCAGGCGGCTACTTGCTGCTTGTTGCAAGGTACTTGTGATAAATGGTGGATAGGGTTTCGACTTTGTGCGTTTCACATCAATTGAGTCGATGCTATAGCGTGTATTGGAGTCTGGTTTTCCCGTTATCCGTACGACATTTTTTGCTCTGCCCTTGCCGTTACGGTTTTCCTCTCGTTGAATATCAATGTCGACCAAGCCCGCTGCCTCAGCAGCTGATACTGCTTCATCAACAAGTTCTTCGGCCGATGTTTTGTCGGCCTCAATCTTCAAGGCCTTTCCACCAACCTCAACAAGCTCGGCGGAAAGGCTGCGATGATCAGACAACCAGGCAGTACGTTGCTTAATTGTTGGTGGTCGGTTGCGATCATCTCGCTGCGACATGAAGTCGTTCCAGACGGCATGCAGAGCGTCAGCACCATCGGTATCAAATGAGAGATATCCTGAAAATTCCCAAGACTCATCTGGAGTAAAGTCACGGATCTGTTTTTCACGTTCTACAACGAGCCTTGTAGCCACACTTTGTACGCGGCCCGCACTTAATCCTGAGGCGACCTTTTTCCAAAGAATTGGAGAAACTCGATACCCAACAATGCGATCAACAATTCGGCGGGCCTGCTGTGCCTCCACACGAGGCATGTTAATACTGCGAGGGTTTTCAAAAGCTCGTTGCACGTCAGATTTAGTGATCGCGTCAAAAGTGACTCGTTTCGCCTGTTTTGGGTCCACTTTCAATTCTTCTGCAAGATGCCAGGCGATGGCCTCTCCTTCACGATCAAGGTCAGTTGCGAACCAAATATCGCGAGCCCCCTTCGCGAGCTTGCGGAGTTCTGTGACCGTCTTTTTCTTTGCTGAATCGACTTCATACGTTGGTTCAAAGTTATGCTCGAGGTCGACACCGGGTACAAGTTGTTTGATTCCCTTGGGAGCTCGGCTCGGAAGATCACGAATGTGCCCAACTGACGCTTTTACGACAAATCCGCGTCCAAGATACTTCTCGATGGTCTTCGCTTTTGCAGGACTTTCAACAATTACAAGCTCATAGTCGCCGGAAGGAGCGGCTCTGGTTGCTGATTTGCTGCTTGTACGAGCCTTGCGGGTGGTCTTTTTGGCCATGAATTTTGTATACAAATTGAGTGAAAGTGAATAATTTCTACTGATATCGGGATTGGCACCAAACTATCTGGCGATACAATTTCGACCTAGTTCTTGCTAAACAGCGTTACCTTCCCCGATCTCTACTTGTCAAGCCTCAGTGGTTTTCCAGCCCGTGGCACTTCAGAAAAAGGCGGTTTTATGGCCGGATCATTCAACTTCTTCCGGAAATATCAGCGATCGATGCTCGTAGCGGTAGCGGTCTTGGCGATGCTGGCTTTTTTTGTGCTGCCTCCATTTCTCCAGATGGGGGCAGGCTCGTCCTCTGCTGACCCTGTCGTTGTGTCATGGAAAGGCGGTGCTGTTCGAGAAGACCAGCTCGAACGAGCAGTGGCTCTGAGAACCCTCGCCAACCGTTTTCTTATGCAGGCGGCCGCTACAGCCGGTCGAGATCCTTCCCGACTGCCCGCATTCCCTGAGGGCGAGGAATTGATTGTTCGTGAAATGCTTCTTGCAAAAGAGGCCGAAAAAATTGGATTAACAGTTAGCAACACCGCAATCAATGAGTTTATTGCTGCTTGGACGAATAACATGGTTCGACAAGAACAGCTTGACGGAATCATTGCAGGCCTTCGCTATGGTCGTGCGCCGGTTTTGGCCGCAGACCTCTTTGAGTCCTTACGCACGGCGCTCGTTGCACGAAATACTCTGCTTTTATTCCAAACAGGTTTTTCAGGTGATCCACCGGGTTGGCGGTGGGACTTTTACAAACGACTTGAACAGTCTGCAACGATTAAAGCTTTTCCAGTTGAGGTTGAAAATCTTGCGACTTCAATTCAGGCACCAGGTGAATCAGAACTAAGAGCTTACTTTGAAAAATACAAAAACAACTTGCCGTCAGGAAGAAGCCCCAACCCTGGGTTTAAAGAGCCTCATCGAATTCGGTATACATCACTCATGGCCGATCAGAAGAAATTTGAAGATGAGGCAGGAAAAACAATAACGGAAAAAGATGTAAAAGAGTTTTACGAGAAGAATAAGGAAAGTCGATTTCGTCAGTCACCAGCGGATCCTCCGCTCTCACAAGAATCAGTTCCGAGTCCTACCGATGAAGAAACTGAAGTAAAAACGACGGGGAAAAATAGGAAAGAAAAAACGCTGAAGGACGATCCTGAGACTCCGAGTCAACCCGAGCAAAACGCAAAAGAGAATGCAGCGAAAGATTCGAGCAAAAAAGAATCGAAGGAAAGCCAGGGGCAGGAGAAGGAAGTGAGTCAGCCGTTGGATTCCGATAGTAGTTCAACGAATCGTGGGACACGAGTAATACCAGTTGCTTTTCAGGTGAAAGAAGAGGCGGATGAAACGGATTCATCTGCCAAGGATAAAGGTCAGCAGCCTGCAAAAACACCTGTTACCGGGACTGCGATACCGGATTCGGTTGAAGAAAAGCCCGCTGACAGCCCGGCGGCTGGTAAAGAAAACAAAGAGCCAGCAGAGAACTCTGAGCCAAAAATGTCATTTCAGCCGCTTGGAGAAGTGGCCGAACAAATTCGTCAGGAAATTGCTCGGCAACGCGCTACTGAAATAATTGATGCAATTTTTTCGGCATTGGCTGCAGATGTAAATGCTTACGCTGAAGATCGTGCACTCTGGATTGCACGTGGAAAAGATGGCGACAAAGAGCCGGCGCCTCCTGATGCTAAGAAGATAGCTGAAAAGCAATCACTCGTTGCAGTAGAGTCTGATTGGTTGACTGTGAACGAAGCCGCTAACGGTGGTGGTATAGGTAGCAGTTTTGAATTTGTGCCAGATCCGTCGAGTCGTTTTGGTATTCGCCAGCAGCGATGGCTTGAGGTGATGTTCGGTGATGGGACGATACCTCTCCGTCCGGTAACGTCGAGAGATGCTGAAGGAAATCGTTATTTCTCCTGGAAGCAAGACGATCAAGAAGAACGGGTTCCGACCTTTGCGGAGGCCCGTGATAATGTTGAAAAGGCATGGCGAATAGTCGAGGCCCGTCCCTTGGCCCTAGAGCGAGCTACTGCTTTAGTGGCGAAGATGAATGAAAAAGGTTTTGTTGAATCGCTTTCGAAAGCTGAACTTGAAAAAGTTCAGGAAATTGGTCCCTTCACCTGGCTTACGCAAGGTGCGGCAGGAGTGAATGCAGCACCAGTGTTATCATCGCCCAAGGGACTTGCTATGCCAGGCAACGCGATGTTGCAAAAAGTTTTTGCAACTGCGGAAGGGAAAAGCGTTGCTGTATTCAATGAGCCAAAGACGATCTGTTACGTTATTGGTGTTCTTGCATTCCAGCCGCCAGAGAAAGAGCTGCAGGACAGATTCGAAGGCATTCTTGGAGATCAGAGACGTGTGTCGATGGTTGCTCAGACAGCATTTGCCGAGGTCTTTATGGATTGGATCGCTGGCTTGGAGAAAGATTTAGAACTAACGTGGAATCGTGATCCAATGCCGCCTCGGTAGATGGTGCAAGAAACTCGTCGTACGATATCTGTAATTCTTAAAGGCGTCCCATGCATAGCCCCTATGCATTCGTGGCGTTAAAAGGCTTCAGTGCAACCGCTGCAAGCGGAGGAACGGTGATAGAGACTGTGTGTTCTTGCCCATGGCGGGCAATCTGTTCGCATGGAATTTGATTGTTGTTGATGATGTTGCTGCCTCCAAGGTGAGCAGCGTCACTATTGAAAATTTCTACATAGTGATCAGCAGCAGGAACACCGATTCGATAGTTCTCACGGGGAACCGGTGTGAAATTGCACACGATAAGTAATGCGTCTTTTTGAGAAACACCTTTTCTCAAAAATGCAATAATGCTTTCTTGCCAGTTTTGGCAGTCAATCCATTCAAACCCTTGTCCATCGAAATCTATTTGGTGAAGAGATGTCTCCTCTCGTAGTAATCTGTTGAGGTCTGTGACAGTCTGCGAGAGTCCTCGGTGGCTGTCTTCTTGAAGGAGATGCCACTGGAGACTCTCATCAAAATCCCATTCTTGTGGCTGACCAAATTCATTGCCCATAAACAAGAGTTTCTTGCCTGGATGGAACCACATTAATGAATACAGCAGCCGTAGGTTGGCGAATTGTTGCCACCTGTCACCAGGCATTTGGTGAAGCAAAGAACCTTTTCCGTGGACAACTTCGTCATGTGAGAGTGGGAGGACAAAGTTTTCATGAAACGCATAGATTAAGCTGAAGGTTAATTCGTCATGGTGAAACTTTCTGTGAACTGGATCCTGTTTCATGAATCGCAGGGTGTCGTTCATCCAGCCCATATTCCATTTGAGGCTAAATCCAAGTCCACCAGTATGAGTTGGTCGCGAAACACCAGGCCAAGCCGTGGATTCCTCCGCGATGGTCAATGTTCCAGGAAAGTGATGATGGACCTGGACGTTTAATTCCTTTAAAAATTCAATTGCCTCAAGGTTTTCTCGGCCACCAAAGCAGTTTGGTAACCACTCTCCTTCACGACGACTGTAATCGAGGTAAAGCATTGAGGCGACTGCATCGACACGCAGTCCGTCAACATGGTAATGGTCCAGCCAGAATAGAGCTGAAGATATGAGGTAATTCGCTACTTCGTTGCGACCATAGTTAAAAATGAGGGTTCCCCAGTCTGGGTGCTCGCCTCTGCGTGGGTCTTCATGTTCGTAAAGAGCAGTCCCATCCAAACGACGAAGCCCATGATCATCTTTTGGAAAGTGCGCAGGCACCCAATCGATAATGACTCCGATGCCGGCTTGATGACAACTGTCGATCAGTGACATGAAATCTTGAGGTGTACCAAAGCGACTTGTTGCAGAAAATAAGCCGATCGTTTGGTATCCCCAACTTGCGGAGAGGGGATGTTCTGTTGGTGGAAGAAACTCCAAATGGGTAAATCCCATTGCGAGGCAGTAAGGAATAAGTTCTTGCTCAAGGTCTCGGTATGTCAGCCAGCGATTCGGGTCATCCCCCGGCCGCCTCCAGCTTCCAAGATGAACCTCATAAAAAGAGATTGGCTCACTGAACCAATCTCGTCGCAGCCTTTGCTCCATCCATTGTGAATCATTCCAGCTGTAATCACTTAAGTCCGTGATAATAGAGGCATTCTTTGGTGGCACCTCAGCTGAGTACCCGTAAGGATCGGCACGATCGATAGTTTCTTCAGCTGTTTGAACACGGAACTTGTAGGCAGTATTCGGCCTAACACCAGGAACAAAGAGCTGCCAGAAACCAGATGGTACCAACTTACTCATCTTATGGTTGTAGCCATCCCAGTTGTTGAAATCACCAACGACACTAACCACCTCAGCATTTGGTGCCCAGAGAGCAAAATGAACTCCCTGTTGTCCATCACGGCTACACAGTTGTGCACCAAGCTTGTCATAGCTTTTCCAGTGTCTGCCTTCGCCTAGGAGATGTAGGTCGTAATCAGTCAGCATGTGTTCAAGTAGAGAAGGGGAGATGAGTAAGGACGTAGAGTGGTTTCGACATGAGCCACAACGATGCAGGCTGCTCCATGATGTAGCGGTCAATCAAGCGGCTTAGACAATCGTACCGCTGAATGACTAGCCGTGCTGTCCACTGAGAATAGTTTTGGGTCAGGTTGTTCCGCCTGAAGCGACAGTGCCACCTGAAAGGGGCACTGGAAGCATAATGCGAGGGCTATCGATCAATAGGAAAGGCCCGCCGACGAGAGATCTGTCGGCGGGCCGCTCGAAGTCACCTTTGAAGGTGGTACTGGAAGCGTCCGCTCGGATTAGGCCACGAGCCGCATTGCCGGTACTTCTCCGGTAATTCCAACAACAAACTCTTCAAAAATCTTTGCATCAAGAGCAGATGCCGAGTCTGCCTCTGGGTGAAACTGGGTGCCGATCGCAAGCCATCCCTCAACTTCACTCTCAATAGCCTCAATGACTCCATCGGGTGATCTCGCCGTTATACGGAATCCTGATGCAAGATCATCAATGGCCATATGGTGCATGCTGTTAACACGTATTTCACCATCCCCATACACACGCTCCATTGCAGAATCCGATTCTACGAGAAGTCCATGACGATGAGCGGTGTCCAGTGGATCTTTGTGTGGGATCGCCTGAGGCATATCTTCAGGCAGATGCAAATACAGGGTGCCACCTTCGGTAATATTGAGAAGCTGCATGCCGCAGCCAATGCCAAGTACAGGTAAATGCCTAGCACAGACATGTTTAGCCAACATGCGGTCGAAGTCTTCACGCCTTTGGTCCATCAGACGAACTGCGGGATGTGGCATATAGCCGTCTCGTTGAGGGTCAAGATCTGCACCACCAATAAGAACGACTCCGTCAAGCGTGTCAAGCAATCTTACAAGGTCGTCTTCTTCGTCCAGAGGAGGCAAAACAAGAGGTATGCCTCCGGATTGAATGATATTCTCGTAATAGCCCGCCGCTATGAATGAAAGCGAAGCATGCTCCTTGCAACTGGAGCGAAAGTCCATATTAATTCCGATAACCGGTTTGGCTGCCATGAAAGTTCCTTCTTCGAGCAACACTGTTGCATGTCTCTGCCACCCATCCTTGAGCGACAATTTCAAACATTGCGGATGTGAAGATAGCGCTCAAAAAAAACAAGACAAGCATTTTTTTGATTTTGTGGTCGGCAGTAGATTCAACCACAAGATGCTGTGCTAGCACTTTATTTGCTAGCACACGGTATCGTCTGGCATGGAATTTGCGCAACGAGAGCAACAAGATTTATCACTACCCATTTTCATCAACCAGATAACCAGACCGCATCAGGGAAACTGCGGAACCAAGTGCGCTGACGCTTAGCAAGTTGGCGAGTTCGTTGTTTTGTCTTGGTAATAGCCTCTTGTTTTGTAATTTCCCCACGGATGAATGCAAGAGATTCTTTATATCCGGCAGCTTGTCCTGCTGTTTTACCAATTCCGTATTGCTGTTCAGCAGCTTCAGTTTCTTCCAGAATGCCGGACTCAAACATCGTTTCAACTCGGTCGTTGATTCGGCTGTTGAGTATCTTTCGCGGATGATCGATGACGAGTATGGGGCATGAGAAAAATCGCTTTTCAGGATTGCCGGCTGTGGTCCATGAACGTTTGTGATCTACCCCCGAAACCTGAATGATTTCAAGAGCTCGAATGATGCGTTTTGAGTCGTTGGGGTGAATGGTCGCGGCTACATCCGGACGGAGCAGTTCGAGCTTTTTGTGGAAAGCCTTGGGTCCACTCTGTTGTAGCTTGTAATTCAGATTGTTTCGTAACTCGTGATCTATTGCCGGAGATTCGTCGAGCCCGTCCCGGAGACATCTCAGATACAGTGGAGTGCCACCAACAAACAGAATACGTCGACCACGGGCGCGACAGTCCTCGATGATGTGAGTTGCCGCCAGAAGCCAATCTGAAGCTGTAAAGAGAGATGCCGGATCTACAAGATCAAGGAGATGATGAGTTGCCTGGGCCCTTTCTTCTCGAGTTGGTTTGGCTGCACCAATATCAAGGTCTTTATAGACAGCGACTGAATCAGCACTGAGGATG
>Ga0315315_10001568_pt1 | contig 21005 bp, 15 predicted proteins | sample M140m3416metaG_FD_203699 | JGI IMG/M metagenome (GOLD analysis project Ga0315315, IMG submission 203699) | Ammonia-oxidizing marine archaeal communities from Monterey Bay, California, United States - M1 40m 3416 | ecosystem: Environmental > Aquatic > Marine > Intertidal zone | place: USA...
GACTTGTTCTCGTTTGCTATGCATCGAACTGTAGATGTAGCACATGGTAGTAAAGAGAAACGCAAGAAAATTATAAATAGTGGGGCTGAGTTTATAATTATAAACTACGATGGCGTAGAGATTGTCAAAGATGAGATAATCAACGGTGGTTTTGATTTGTTTATCGTAGACGAAGCAACACACTACAAGAACGCGCAGACCAAACGATGGAAGACACTAAACAAAATAATCGGTGAGCACGATTGGTTGTGGATGATGACAGGTACACCTGCCGCACAAAGTCCAGTAGATGCATATGGTTTAGCTAAGTTAGTAAACCCAATGGCAGTGCCGAGATTTTTTGGTTCGTGGCGCGACATGGTAATGTGGAAGGTTACACAATTCAAGTGGAAACCAAAAGAGACAGCTAAAGATACTGTGTTTCGTGCGCTGCAACCTGCAATTCGATTTACCAAAGACGAGTGTCTTGATCTGCCTGACATGGTATATACTAAACGCTTTATCGAAATGACTGGGCAGCAGAAGAAATACTATGAGACTTTGCGTAAACGTCTTGTCATGCAGGTAGCAGGTGAGGGTGTGACTGCGGCTAACGCAGCTATAGCCTTAAACAAACTTCTACAGATAAGCGCAGGCGCTGTTTACACCGACGACGGTGACACGGTGCAATTCGATATTAAGAACCGTTACCAAGTTCTTAGAGAAGTTATAGACGAGAGCAGTAAGAAAGTACTGATCTTTGTGCCATTCAAACATACGATAGATTTATTGATAGGTAAGCTTACCAGCGACGGGGTAACGTCCGAGATCATACGAGGAGATGTTCCTGCGTCTAAACGTACAGACATATTCGCCCGCTTTCAGAACGACCCTGATCCGAAAGTATTAGTGATACAGCCGCAAGCCGCAGCACACGGTGTTACATTGACCGCTGCAAACACAGTTGTATGGTGGGGGCCAACATCATCGCTTGAAACATATGCACAAGCAAATGCACGTGTTCATCGTTCGGGGCAGACCCATAAGTGTACCGTAATACAGTTGGCAGGCTCTGCCGCAGAAAAACGTATTTACCGCATGTTAGATGATCGTATCAACATACACACTGAAATGATAAATTTATACAAAGAAATACTTGACTAAGTAGTATAAGTTATTATATGTCAGATATACAAGTATATAATGGAGAACATAAATGGCGGTATCAGTCGAAAGGCTTACAAAAGCCTACATCAAAATACGTGACAAGCGTTCGGAGTTGTCTGCCAAATTCAAAGAAGAAGATGGTGGTCTTGCTGAAAAACAAGACAAGATTAAACGCGCTTTGCTAGGGTATTGTAAAGAGCAAGGCGTGGACAGTGTGAGGACTCCTGCGGGATTATTCTATCGTACTGTCAAACAACGCTACTGGACAAGCGATTGGGATTCTATGTATGGCTTTATTGCAAAACATGATCTCCTTGAGTTCTTTGAGAAGCGTTTAAATCAAACCAATGTACGACAGTTTATAGAAGAGAACCCTGAGTTAATTCCTTCAGGTCTCAATGTAGACTCGGAGTACGTCATCTCTGTGAGGAAAAAATGAACGAAGAAACTCCATATACCAACATCAATAAGGTTGCAGACTATTTTCAAGTATCTATTTCAACCATCCGTAAGTGGGTTAACAACGGGTACATACCCAATAGTGCCTACATCAAAATCGGCGAGGTCTATAGGTTCAGATTAGACGATGTAGAGTCCGCGCTATCAGAAGCAACCAAGACAGGAGAAGCTGAATAATGTCTGACACGGCATTTGCTAACGACACTGTGAACCAGATAACCTTGGGTGGGAAGCGTTTTAACAAGTCTGTTAACGGTGAGTTTATTGGTGCTATTGATAGTCCAGTAAACGTAATCATAGTGAATGCCGCAAAGTTGGCTCGTACCTATTACAAAGATGAGTACGATCCAAAAAGTCCATCTGCCCCGACATGTTGGTCGCCAGATACGCAAGTACCATCCGCTGATGTGCCGACAGACCAAATACAGGCTGCTCGATGTATGGACTGTCCGCAAAACATTAAAGGATCAAGTGACGGCGGTGGTCGCGCTTGTAGGTATTCTCAACGCCTAGCTATCCTTCTGGACGGGCAGATGGACACAATTTATCAAATACGAATCCCTGCTACCTCTATTTTTGGTAATGCAAAAGATGGTAATATGGGCATGCAGGCATATGCAAAATATCTTCATAAACACAAGACACAGTCCATAGCTGTGATGACACAGATGCGTTTTGATGATAGCATAGATTCACCCAAATTGTTTTTTAAGGCTATTCGTGCGCTTAAAGAGCAAGAGCTTCAGATAGCTTTGAAGCAGAAGAGTAGCCATGCAGCAAGCATTGCTGCGCTACAAACCGTAGTGCTCCCAAAAGAGGACGCTATAAATAAGTCTCCGTTTACAGCAGTAGACGGGTTTGAGTATAACAAAGGAGAAAACTAATGGCAGAAGCCAAACCTATGCACTTAATTAAAAACGTTACAGCTATGTATCCACGTCTGGATCAGACTTACAGATACGACAGGGATATCCCACCAAGGGGTAAGACCGTGCCTTGTGGCCCAACAGAAGAGAATGCGAAGTACGAAATGGATTTTCGCATGACCGAAGCACAGGCAAAGGAGCTGTATAAAGCTATGGTAGCCGCATATAAAGAACAAGCGTCTGCCGACTGGCCTGCTATGCCCAAGCACACAGACGTGTTTGAGGTAGATATGGACGGTGGTTACGTTGGTTCAGTACAACTGAAAGGTCAGTATAAAGGCAAAGTAACAGATCCACCTTTGCATGTAGATGCAAAGAACAGGAAGTTACCTCCGTCTTTTAAGCTTACTCATGGCAGCACTATAAACATTGGAGTTACTCTTGTGCCTTATAGTATGAGTTCACACGGAGTATCGCTGAGAGTGAAAGCCGTGCAAGTATTAGAGCTTGCTGAGAAGAGACAGTACTCTCCGTTTGAACCACAAGACGGTTTCTCTGTAGAAGAGGATGATGCTTCAGCCGTGTTTGAAGATGTGGTTGACTCTGCACCTGTTGAGGCAGATGAGATCCCCGAACCGAAAAAGGTCGCCAAAAAGAAAGAGGTAGCTGCTCCCTCTAACGAAGAGGATGATCTTTCGGCTCTTGTTGATGACTGGGATGATTAAGAAGGTAAGGGAGAACTTCTTATCCTAACATTAACAAGAAAATATCGTGGTGAGGTGTGCTCCTATCATGCTTCACCACGATTAACTTTGGAGCAGCAGCAATGGAAACAACAACTTTTTTACAGGGGGTACTAAGCGACAATGGTCACTACTGCATTTTTGCAGCACGTAGTAAGGACAACATAAGAATACAAAAGTTCTACAGCACCATTGAAGAAGTCGAACGCGCAGCCAATAAATATAACAACGATGGCCTAGACGTTTACTTTGCACTCGCAACGTTTAAAGAACCCACTAGCCGTAAAGCCGACAACGCACAGGAACTTAGATCTCTGTTCCTTGATTTAGATTGTGGGCCATCAAAAGAATACCCTACACAAGCCGCAGCTATTGAAGCGTTACGTGGTTTCTGTAAACAACTCTCTCTGCCTAAGCCTATGATGGTTAACAGCGGGAGAGGAGTACATGTATACTGGACGCTTACCGAAGCAGTTTCGGCAGAGCAATGGGTAGACGCAGCAGAGAGATTAAAGAAAGCCTGTGCCGATAACGGCCTGCTCGCTGACCCTGCGGTCACAGCGGATATTGCACGTATCTTACGTGTGCCTAATACGCACAACTATAAAGACGAGCCGCCTCTACCTGTAGAGATGTATGGTGTTGAGATGCCTACATCTGTCGTTTTGTCAGAGTTTGTTGAGAAGCTTGGCATAGCGATGCCAGTTACTACGCTTGATCTAGGAACTGATGCGCTTTACGAAGCCTACGCAGAAAACTCTGAAAACGTTTTTAAAACAATAGTCGATAAGACAATGGCAGGAAAAGGGTGTAAACAACTCGAATATATTGCCACGAAACAACACGAAGTAAGCGAGCCGATGTGGCGAGCAGGGCTGTCGATTGCAAAGTTTTGTGTCGATAGTGACAAGGCAGCAGACAAAATATCAAACAAACACCCTGATTACAACGAAGCAGCAATGCGTAAAAAGTTGGATGAGATCAAAGGCCCATACACCTGTACAACTTTTGATGAGTTGAACGAGGGAGTATGCCGGGACTGCCCGCTTTGGGGCGAGATTAAATCGCCGATTGTACTGGGTAAGCGGATTCGGGAAACTGAGGGTGAGATCACATTGTCTGCCCCTATGCAGGGTAAGAAAGAAAACAAAGAGTTCGATATACCTGTGTTCCCTAAACCCTACTTCCGTGGGGTTGCAGGTGGCGTATTTATACGCGGCGCTAATGCCGATGGGGAGGTAGAAGAGGAGTGCATTTACCATCACGATATTTATGTTACTCGTCGTCTGCATGACGAAGAGCTTGGTGAAACGCTCGTCTTTAGATTACACTTACCTCGTGACGGTGTGCGTCAGTTCACTGTACCTCTTACACATGTAACTTCTAGAGAAGAGTTTCGTAAGAGCATGGCACGTGAAGGCGTGACCGCATGGGGCAAACAATTGGATAAATTAATGACATATACAACAAAATGGGTAGACGAATTACAAAATAGTTCAACAGCATCAGAGGCGCACCGCCAGTTTGGTTGGGTTGATGATGATATGGAAGAATTTGTTTTAGGAGAAAAGCTAGTCGAAGGCGATAAGGTTACATACAACCCACCATCGTCGAAAACCGCAGGGTTCATGGACGCTTTTGAGCCGAAAGGCAGCAGAGAACAAAATTTAAAATGTTTGGACTTTTATAACAAAGAGGGGTGGGAACTGCATCAATACGTAGTTGGCATCGGTTTCGGCTCACCCCTGATGGCTCTGACGGGTCTAAACAGCATGGCTGTACACTTGTTCGGTGGTTCAGGTGTAGGAAAAACAACAGCGCAGATGGCTGCTATGTCTATCTGGGGTCATCCAGAATTACTATCTTTACAGCAATCGGACACTCACAATTCCCGCATGAATCGTGGTGAAGTCATGCATAGCCTACCTCTTATATCTGATGAGATGACTAACGTCACAAGCATGCAAATGTCTGAATATGTTTATCAAGTGTCTGGTGGTAGACAGAAAAACAGACTATCGGCTAACGGTAACGAAGAACGAGTACGTGGAAAGCCGTGGAAGCTGTTAGCTTTAAGTTCAGGTAATACTAGTGCATGGGAGATTCTAAGCCGAGATAAAGCTACGCCGAAAGCAGAGATGCAGAGGCTGTTTGAGATTAAGGTAAACAAATTAATTCCTGCTTCTGACAAGGAAAACACAGCGCTAACTGCTAAACTGTTCAAAGACTTAAAAGAAAATTACGGTCATATCGGTTCAGAGTATATCCAATGGGTAATTAACAATAGAGCACAGGCCAGTGCTATCATGCAAAAAACTAAAACACGATTAGATGAAGCTGCTAAACTAGGGCCAGAGAACCGCTTCTGGTCAAACGGCAACGCGGTAATACTTACAGGGCTAATCATTGCTAAAAGTCTTGGACTGGTAAACTACGATACTGGCAAGATATATAAGTGGATTGTCAACGAACTGATACGCCGAAACAGCTTTGTGAACGATATCGGTGCATCTGTGGATGAGACAGTGGGTAACTATATCTCAGAGAACTACAACAACATCCTCAAGATCGACAGCACGGAAGATCTACGTGGTAGGAACGATCATGGGTTGGATCAGCTTGTACCTATAACTGCATCGCCGAAAGGTCAGCTTGTTGCGCGGTATGAACCTGATACGAAGCTACTCTTTGTTCGGATCAAACCTTTTAAAGATTGGTGTACAGATCAGCAAATAAACTACGCCTCTCTTGTGGATGATCTCAAAGAGAAAAAGAATGCAAAGCGTGTTAAGAAGCGTCTGACAAAAGGCACTGACTTCAACATGCCTGCACAAGATGTACTGCAAATTAAATTTGAAGGGTTTGACGAGGCCATCGATGGATCAGAAAGTAATGAAACTTGATGATCTGAACCCTGACGGGCTTCGGGTCACAATAAACTGGGAAGGTATGGACATTGGCTCGTCCTTCTTTCTCCCCTGCATAAACACCGACAAAGGCATGAAACAGTTAAAAAGTGTTGCAAAAATGAAAGCATGGGAGTTCGACATGCAAATATGCATAGAAAATAATAAACTGGGTTTACGAGTGTGGAGAACTATGTGATATACTATATTTGACAACGTCCTCCAGATGTTGTTCTCCATTGTTATACTGACCCCTACATCTTGTGGGGGTCTTTTTTATTTGTAATCTTCTGCACTTTCACGCATGGCATCGGTGTATACAATCCCATTAACCATGTTTCCGGTTGTATTAATAAAACCTTTATAGGATCTAGTAATAGCTTTTGAGTCTATTCGTGAATCTCTTTGATAGACTTCTGGAAGCGAGTCATTGTACTCTTTTATTTTTTGCAACGCTCTACGCACACCATCAGCATCGCCTTCAACTTTAGCCATATTGTGTAATCGTAATAACTTAGCACGTCTTTGATTTACAACATTTTGTCTACGACGTTCATTGCTATTAATCTTTAAGTTCTCTACATAATCTGCGGGAGCAAAGCCAAGTAGCTGCATAAAAGAATTGTATGGGTTTATGTCGTCTACAATCGGGTTGCCCCTCATTGTGGTTGCGCCTTCTGTAGCAAACCGTTGAGACTTGCTTATATTACGTATAGCGGCAGGTGCCATAGCTTCAAGTCCGCGTTGTATTTTACCTTCTTGAACAAGCCCAAGCCCTCGTTCAACACTTAGCCCTACACCGACGACAGGCCCACCAAGCTGTTCAATTAGTGTAAAGAAGGCACTTTGGTCTTTATCGATAAACGGCTGACGATACAACAAGCTGTTCATAGTCACACGACTTGCTACGTCAACACCAAGCAGTTCGTTAGCCAATCCGTCATACATTGTATTAGGTAACATCTTACGCATCATAGCTTCAAACTCATCTTCGTCATCATCGGCGAACATATTGTAAATTGCACCTGCTGCGCCCATCAAAGGTAGTCCACCAACGCCTGATAGTAATCCAGTAATAAGCATAAAGTACGCGAGTTGATGTCGTGCAATCTTGCGAGTTTCTGGATCTGCTCCCGCTAATGATTGGTCAAGCAAGTGTGACATAAAATAATACCGAGACACTGCAAATCGTTTAAACAAAAAGGCTACGTTACCTACAGGGTTTTGCGCCCAATACGGACGCCCTGCGGAAGCAGTAGAGCCTAGCGTTAGTTCTGTAGCATCCATAGCTTTCTCTGCCGCTATATCATACTCGGCTTGTGTCGGCTCTCTCGTGCCTCCAGTAAGCTTATCCAGCTCAAGGTTGTTCGCGGCTATCAAAGAAATTTGACGCCCGAAGCGTTCTCCGTGGTGCACAAGAAACCCGCTTACTTGGTTTATTTTTGCCATCACATCACGACGATCTGACAAATCTACATGCTCTTGATCGATGCTTTGGTTAAACATACCTCGTGCACCAGCTTTTTCGACTAGCGTTTTATTTCTTTTAATTTTTGGATCAAGATTTGGGTCATCAAAATTGTGGTTATCATACCCTTTGTTATGCTTACCAAGCTGAACTTTGCGTGTTTCTAGATTACCATTCGCTCCCATTACGGTAATCATTTTTTCTGAAGGGGAGCCCATAAACAGCTTTGTTGCTTCGGCTATTGCTTTTGTAGCTTTCCTACCACCATACTCTCCAGCTAGGTAAGGATGCACAGCCATAGGAATATCAAACATTACGTTAATCGCAGATGATAAGTTACCTCCCATTGTCCAAGCAAAACCCATAGAAGTAGCAACCTGTGACCACCGCGCCATTGATGGAGCTTGAGCAAATTCAGCAATCTGATCTAGTTTTTCAGCTATATCTGCGGTATCCAAACGTGTAAAATATCTACCATCTTTAAGTTTGTTGCGGAAACCTTGTATCTTCGCGCCGTATTCCAACTGTACAAGTTGTTTCTCAATACTACGAAAGTTATCACGAAACCTTTCTGCGGGATCGACTTCCATTCCTGGCATGCCAGATGGAGTAACATCGCCTAGCGCACCTAATATACCACGCTTACCTTCGCTACGTTCTTTACGACTACGAAACGATTGCATAAATGAGCGTTCTGGGATTGCGTCTAGTGATAGGTCAATAATTCTATCTATAGAAGCCTGATCTACTCCCGCTGCTTGTAGCGTGGACAGCACATCAAAGACAAACGACGAGCTAGGCGCACTGCCGTAGTTTCGTTTTGCATCTCGCTTGCCACTCTCAATCTTATTAATATCTTCGCTACGTCCAATGTCTTCCAAATACTTAATGACGTTTTGCTGCGCCTGCATAAGATCTTTTTCTGTTGCGTAGTATTCGGTAAACAATTCGATACCGCCGTTTCTAAGAGGATCGGGCGCATGATACGACAGCCTAAAATCTCCATCTCGACCTAGTTTAAAGTAAGGACGAATTACACCACCTTGAGCATGCAGCAAGTCAGACAGTTTTTCAAAAGCGGTTTTCTGTGATTGTGCGTCTATTCCTAAAGAAGCGATACGTGCTTTAATCGCAGGCATAATACGGTCTTGAGCAGCTTCACCCATGTCACGTGTAATTTTGTACAAGTCTTGACCTTGTTTACCAAGTAATTTGTATTCTTTGTTCAGTGTATCCCATATTGCAGTCTTCTCATCGGAAGGATTACCCGCTTTTTTAGCCTTAGAGCGTGGCGAGTCTTGATTAGCATACTTTTGCTCTAGGTCGGTATTGAGTCTTTGGACTTCTGCATCACGACTTTCAGCAGTATCAAACTCTTTAATAACTGTTTTTTCAGCTTTCATGTCATAATAGGACATCAAATACTTGCTGTAAGTATTGCGTGGACGTGCGGGATCAACTTCGTCTTGCGTGGCACGGTTCATAAGCGCCTGCATCTTTGCGTATCCCTTAGGATTTGCTTTACGATACGCTCTATAATCGTTGTATATTACATCTATTGGTTGAGAATTTTTGCGAAGTGCGCCAGACGCTTGGTCAATTAAAACATTTAATTCGTTGGCAAAAGGAATTTTATCTTTAGCTAGTCTTGCCAAGTTGTTTACAGGCTGCACACCAAGAACAAACTTCTTTAACAGGCGAGGAGTATTTGCACTAATAAGATCCCTCACTTGTTCGTAACGATTTTTATTTTCTAACGGTACTGACGTTACATGATTGCGAAGCAAATTAGTTGCACCTTCTTTAGTGCGTTGTATCAGCAACATATTCGGTGCAGCACGTGTGGCAGGAGATGGAGAAAGCATACCGTCTATGATGCGATTAACCTCAGATAAAGCAGTAGGGGAGGGAGACAAACCCAATATCTTACGGACGACACGTTTTATTGCACCTGTGAACTTCTCCCAGCCTGACATCTTGCCGCCGTCTACTTTTGATAGGGCTAGTGCGCTTTGGAACTCAGGGTTGCTAAATGCTTCAGCGACAAACTCATCAAGATTAGCTGTGCCATAAACTTCCCCAAATTGCTCGCGTATATTTTCAAGAATAGTCTGTAGCTGCTTCACTTCTGGTAAAGATGGGTTTGCCGCAATCGATGCCGAGGTAGCTGCGTGGGTCATCTCGTGCAGTATAGTATGCACGTTCATCCCGTTGTTAGCATCGATGTAAATTGTATTTTCTTCAGGCGAAAATAGACCCGCAGCTTTGCGCCCCGCTAGTGGAGATATGTCATCAACCACTTGTACCTGTGTACCGCTGACAACACTACCTAGCTTGGCTGCAATCTCACGAATACTGTCTATTTGATTGGTTGTGGCTATGGCGTCTAACGCTCCACGTAAGTTGCCGTTCATAAGTGCGTTGCGTACACTAGGTAGTAGTGCAATATCTAGCCCATGCACTGCATCTGCATCTAGGTACAGACCTAGCTGATAAGAGTAATTATAACCATCACGATACTCTTGTATCTGTGCAGGGGTCATCGTATCTATTTCAGCTTGTGTAAAGTTTAGTCCTTGTGGGTCACGTAAGTAGTTTTTAAACGCAACTTCCAAATCAGGAATAATCTGTCTCTGCTCTGGCATTGCTTCGATCTGAGCAGGTATGCTTGCTACAAGATTGTTTTGTTTTACAATCTCATCCACTTGCCGTTTGTATGCTAGATTCTGAGCATCACGAAAGTTCTTTGCTTCTTTCTTAGCTGCGCGACCTGCTTCGATCTCTTTGTCAGAGGGGTTAAACTTAGAGGTATCTTTACGTGTTCGCTGTGCGGCAAGGGCTATACGACTACTAGCTTCTTCTGACAGGTTAAGCTGCGCCCACTTACGTGCGGCAAGAGCTTTGCTTTTTGTCATCCCTCTGTAGAAGTCAAACTCATCTGCATTGTAGTTCTTTCTAACGTATTGAGTAGGACCAACGACTTCCATACCGCCTATTTCTTCTAGAGCATCTATAGGACGGCGAAACCTATCAAAAAATATTTTGGCGGCTTTAGCTTCTTCTGTTAGTTGATTTTTCTGAATAGAAAACAGGTTTAAAATAGCTTGTTTATCATCTGCGTTGGTAGGGTCAGATTCTTGACTCTCTAATTGCTGCTCTTCGTAGTACTGACGTGCAACGGCAGTAGCTTTACCTTCCTTATTGTTAGCAGGTTCTAAAACAAAACGATCATTTAGAGCTTGCTGCGCTGCAACATTTAGTTCTTGCTGCGCTTGCACATCTACTTCAGGTGCAGCTTCTTGTACTGATGCTTCTGTCCTAGGTACAGGCGGAATGCCTTCAGGTATTGGCCCTAACTGTGCGTCGGCTGCTGTTTCTTGTCCTAGTGGTAAAGCTGTACGTCTTAGTGTATCTGGCTGTTCTCTTGCTGCCACAACAGGTGTAGCTTCTGTTTGTGGTGTGACTTGTACTGGTGTAGCCGTTGCTTGTTCGGCAAGTTGTTGTACTGCCGCTATGCCTTGCTCGTCGGGGGTTGTTTCTAATGTATCGGGCTGTTCTCTTGTTGCCACAACAGGTGGCACAGTAGTTGGCATATCTGTTCCCACTGGTCTTGACTCAGGTGGTGTAGGCTGGACGGCACTCTCAACTCCACTTCCTGCCCGTCCCGTTCCTGCCACGCTAGGTCTACTATCTGGAACGCTTGTTCCAACTGCTTCTGGCTCAGGTCTAACTCCTGCATTTTCGACCTCCAATCCGTCTAAGAAGCCTTGCACTCCTTCTTTAGCTTCTGGTACAGAACTTATATTTGCATAGTTTCTAAGTTCGTCAAGAACTCCTTCGTCAGATACTTTTTTACCAACTAAACTTTTTTTAGTACCCTCACGACGGATTAGTGCCTGCTTCGGCACACTAAGACTGGCTAAAAAGTCATCGTCAATCGTTTGATCAAACGCATCTAGGTTTGCAATGTTATTATCTGTAAGCACATCTTTTGTGCGAGTACGTTTTTTATTAGCATTTACTTGAGCTAAAACTTCATCTGGGCCTAATCTTAAAAGTCTAGTGGCTTCTAAATTTGCGGCAATTGGGTTTACAAGAGCGCCTTCATCTACCAAACCCGCATCATACAGAGATTTTATACCTGTTTTAGAAACTAATTTTGCAGAACCGGAAAGTTGTTGTTCTTTAGCCTTTTGTAAGACCTGTACAACACGAGCGGTTGTAGCGTCTTTGGGCTTAACTTCAATCTGCTCAGTTGCTTCTGGCGCTGCCATTTTTTTCCGCAACGCTGCTATGGCTGCTTCAGGCGTAGTATTTTTAGTAATTTCAATATCGTTTTCAGCAAATATTCTTCTAGTATTGTTATTGAACGCGGGAAGAACTGATGCAGTTGCATCTAATTTTTCTATAAGATCTTTTGCTTCTGGTGTTACACCTTTTTTACCTACTTCAATCTTCTGACCAGTCTGCTCGCTCTCGATTGCAGCGGTGCCGCTTTCTTGTGGCTCAAGTCCAGGTAAGTAGTCTTGAGTCTTAGCTACAGCTTTTGCATCAGCCTTTTTTTGTTTTCGGGTTTGCTCGTTAACAAGGTTAGCTTCTTCTTTAACCACTGCCGCACTTGGTGTAGCAGTTTCTCCTGCCACCACAGCCGATTCTGCTGCACGTTGTTCATCTGTTTGTTCTGCTTTACCTTTCGGTGATGTCGGGTCTGCTGCATTTTTAGCTTCTGTAGCTATTGCCGCGTTAGCTGCTAACCTACGCTCTGCTATAATCTGCTCTATAACGGCAGGGGAATAGTCTTGATCTAGTTCTTCTCTTATAAAATCTTCGTCTACATTTGGATCTGTTAACCGTGCATCTGTAGCTATTGCCGTCCTAGCAACAGAGATAGCGTCTTCAGTCGGCTCAATTGCAAACAACTCGCCCTGTGTTTGACCTTCTTGTAACTGAGGAGTTGTTTGTGTGTCTTGTCCAACCTGCCCCACCGCCCCGGTAGCAGTACCCCCTGTTTCGGTGGTTTCGGTGATTGGAGGCGCATCTGGGTCACGCTCACCGAATGCTCCAAGTGTAGCTCGTGTGCCACCACCGACGAGACCACCTGCAATAGCTGCTTCACGATACTCTGCAATGGCATCTTCGCTGTCAATCGGTAGTCCTGCCTGTGCTCGCTCCATCATCTGTTGACCAACTTCGGTCAAACTTTCAGTTGTAGCACCACTACCTGCACGAGTAGCTGCGCGGGTAAAAATAGATTTTCCTAAAGAACGGAACGCTCCACCTAACAACACCTTATCAGCAATACCTTCAAGAGCAGCTTGACCAAACGTAGCTACAAGAGCATCGCTAACATCGACTGACGCCTTTTTACCTGCTGCTACTTCATCTTCTTGACGTTGGATGTTGTTACCAAACAAAATTGGCGCGGTAGCAACTGCTGCTGCGGTAGCACCTACAGCAAAAGAGCCAAGCGCGGTTGCGGTTGCGGCGGCAGGGGCTACGATAGGGGCGGCTATAGCTGCACCTAAACCAAGACCAAGCTGTGGTATTTGTTCACCAGCAATTTCTCCTGCGTATGTCAACCCTGACATAATACCTTCTACATCTGTAGACTGCATGCGTTCTGGCTGCTCAAGCATTAACTCGCCTAGCTCTTGTTGAGCGCGTCCCTCTAGTCCTTGTCCATATTCTGCAAGGAACTCAAGTCCAGATTTCTCACCGATAGTGCCGAGTGTCTCGCCAAATGCTTGTTTGATTTGTTTTTTACCACGAGCAAAACCACGACCTATCGCTGTGCCGTCATCAGGTTCTTCATACTCTTCGCCAGTAAATCTTTCAAACTGCTGCGCGTATGTTGCTCTATCTTGTTCTAATGTACTGCGTATAAACGCAAAGTCTTCGTTAGTCGGCGCATCTCCAGCATGTTCAAACTGATAGTTACGTCCTGTTTGAGGATCGACGTATTGATATATACCCATCGCAATTTATCCAGTTTGTGCGGAAGGTGTCTTAATTACCCCGCTGTTTGTATTTCCTGCGGTCACAGTACCGAACTGCGCTGATCTAGCTGCTCTAATCATACTTTCAAGCTCTTCAAGTTTAGCTAAATTTGGTGCAGTTGGATTTTCTGTCGCGGCTGTAAGCGCATCACTGTAAGCACGTTCTAGTGCAGCATACGCTGTAGCTGAAGCTTTGCCAGATTCCCCGCGAGTAGCATCAGCCCTAATATTTGCAATGTCTAGTTGTGTCTGTAACTTGAGCATGTCAGCGTCAAAAGCTTGCTTACCCTTCTTAGATGCACTCAAGGCTTTCAGCCCTGCCTGTCCACCTTCGCCGACTGCTCCTAACAACGTAGGAGATTTAGAAGCCATTATCTGGAATCCAGCTTGTGCAACTGCCATCCACTTATCTGATTCAGATTGCTTCTGGCGTTCTGACAACATCTTAGCAATGCGAGAATCTGTTGAGCCAAACCCTGCGCCGCCTTCACCGCCATCGGTTATTGGTAATCTTTTGTTAGGGTCATCGTCTGTAGTTACTTTTGGTAGTTTTAATTCTGGATCATCATCTCTGCGCTCATCGGCTAACGGAGCTATTTCCACTGCATCTGCTTCAGTAGCCCCACCACGTAGATCTTCTATACGTGCCTCTCGTTCTGCTTCTGACTCAATACCCGCTTCATTTTCTAATTCTCTATCAGCTACAGCATCTTGTGAGGCTTTTATATTTGCGGCTGCTAACCGTGGATCAACTCCTGCTACTACTTGTTCATTAAAAGTTTGGTATATAGAAGAACCTACATCTTGTAACGCGCTTGGTATATTACGAAGAACTTCTCCTGCGTCTTCTGAAAACTCCATAGTATCCATACGGCGCATCAATGCATCTTTACGTTTTGCTAATGCATTTGCAAGTATTTCATCATTTGCCTGTTCCGCATCAATAATTTGTTGGTTTATATCAGCAATTTGACCTTCTAAAACTTCTCTTTTATTTGGCACTGCGCCTACCTCTAACAACGGCTTTGGTTTTAGGGTACTATCATAAAAACTTTCACCTGCTGCTGCTGCCGCACGACCAAGATACGGTAATACATCTCCCATAAAGGTAGGTTTGTCTGTTTCAGCTTCCGCTAATGTTCTTTGCTCTGCATCGTTAGAAACAGACGATAGGTAAGGTATAGGATTAAACCCACCCGATTCATCCCCAAAACCTGCGTTTCGTTTTTGAAGAAACTCTTGTGTAGCTGTGCCTATACCTTCAGGGTAGAGTGTATTTGCTATACGCTCTTCGTCCATAGAAGATATTGATGGAAGCTCACCTGAATCGGTTGGTGATTTTAATTCTGGACTATCATCTAAGAAGGGAGAATATACTTTTGGATCTGATGTTGGCCCTCTTTCATTCATATAGTTTTTATACTTAATAAACATTTCTTGGGCTTGAGGCACGTCGTTTAATCCATTTTCCTCTAAGAATGTTTCATATGTGTACGCAGAATTTGACCCAAAGCCTGTTCTTGGTCTTAACGGATCTTCTGGCAATTCTGGATCATCATCTCTACGCTCATCTGCTAACGGAGCTAGTGTGAAGTCTTCTATATTTTTAGACACGCTTCCGATACCTTCGCCGCCTAGGTAAGTGCTTTGTGAAGGATCACGATAAGATTTGTTACCGAAGATACCTTGATCTTCCATTTCTCTAAGTCGTCGTTCACTAAAACTATCTCCCACTCCAAGCGGCAGTTGTCCTATAGATTTTTTTTCAAAAGGTAAAAGCATAGACTCTGCTTGACGAACAGCGTCTACGCCAAAATTAGCAATAAGCGCCTCTTTATCAGCGCCGCTTTGTAACATGGCTGCAATTTGATTTAAATCAACATTACCGATAAGTGGGTTTATTGCGGGATATTGTGTCATGGGGTTTAGGCCACCATTAGCCATCCTAACAATACCACCTTCTGCCATCATTTGTGGTGCACGTGTAGCAGGAATTGGCGTGGCTGTATCCATACCCGTGTTCTGAGCCATGTTTGTATTTGGTGCCATTGCTCGTGCTGCACCCATAATACCTTCTTGTGGCATACCTGCGGCTGTGACAACTTCTTCTGCTACGGTAGGCATGTCGGCGTTTTGTTGACGTTGAAAGTCATCCCGCATGCGCTTACGGCGTTTTAGCTCACTCAAGACAAGAAACTGTGGTGCAGATCCCGTAGGAGCCTGCATCTCTTGCATTAGTGCGTTATCTGGTAAGTCTTTAAGATTGTCCTGTAACTCTAGTATATTCATGCTGTGAGACCTTTATAAAGACCGAGACCTGATATGCCTGCGCCAAGTGCTTGCTGTATTGGGTTATAATTTGCAAATCTTGTTTGCTCTACATCAGGCGTGACTGGTACACCACGTAAGATACCTGCCATACGCTCATATTGTGAGATCGGATAATCACGTTGCCTAATAAAGTCTTCGTAAGCAAGGTCAAGTCTACCTTGGTCTTCTGCGCGAATATCTCGACCAATTGTCTCAAGTAGCTGTGCACCTTGAATGTCGGCTGCACGTTGTCGCTCACCCAAACCTGCAAGACCTGCACCCAAACCTGCAAGATTACTAGCTCCAGAACCAATTGCCTGATACGCAGCAAGTCCTTGACCTGCGCCAAACTGACGAGATGCTTCTTCTGCTCCTTGAACACGTGCCATCTCACTGGCTGTTAAACCTTGTGCTCTACCAAGCTCACCTACACGCCCTGCCTGAACTCTAGCAGCTTCTTGTTGCATAATGCTGTCCATACGAGCGTTCTCAGCAGCCTCTGCTGCCTGTACTCTAGCCATTTCCATGCGAGTAAAATCATCTAAACGAGCGTTCTCACCTACACGCCCTGCCTGAACTCTACCCATCTCTCCTGCTATGCCTGCCTGTGTTCGTGCAAGCTCTGCTGTATTAGCGGCCTGTACCCTTGCTGCTTCTGCTGCTTCCATATTGCCAGAACGAGCATACTCATCTGCTTGACGGAACTCACGTTGTGATTGCTCTTGAAGTCTAAGCGCATCCACACGCCCTTGCTCTGATGCAAGACCTGCCTGAACTCTGCCGAACTCACCAACCTCCATGCCAAGCTGACGCTCTTGTGCAGAACGATCACGTTCAAACTGCTGTTGAGCTTGTTCAAATGCAGCTTGTGATCCAGTAGCTCCAATGCTTCCTAGCCTATCTTGTAGTGCTTCTTCTGCCAGAGCTTCTTGCACCGCTTGTCTAGATCCACCAAATGCACCAGATTGAATTGCTTGAGCCGCTCGCCTAGACCCTTGTCTATCAAAGTCTTTTATAGCTTGTGACTTCTGATCCTCGACAACAGCCTGCATGTATGGAGACATGTATCTTTCTGCTTCGTCTGTGCTGAACTGACGTGTAGGGTCAAAATCATACCCACTGTAAGTGAAATCATCCCTAACTCCAAATTTGCTAAACTCCATAGGGTCTCTGAAGTCATACTGCTCAAACTCCCCAGATGGTGAGAAGTTAGCCATCTGAAATTCATCCATCATAGAGTTGGCTTGAGCCTGCTCAAAACCTTCGTATCGCGTTGGATCAAATGCTTGAAACTCATCTGCAAAGCTACCTGTATCAGCCATACTAAACTGACCAGTGTCGTAGTTTGCTAGACCACGCAAACCACCTAGCGCCTCTGACTGTATGTCCATACCTGCTTGTGCAGCAGCTTGAGCTTGAGGCATACCTGCAATACCAGATTCAGCAATACCTCGTGTCATAGCGCGAGAGGACATAATATCGCCGTACATATCAGATGGCGCAATACGCTCACCTTGATACGGCATATAAGTAGATTGCCCTGCTAAATCTCCATAAGCATCTGGGTCATTTGGGTAAAAGGGCATAAGAGATTCTTCTGCACCCTGCAACATCCTACGAAAGTACGGATCAGCGTACTCAGGTAAGTTTGTTTGACGCACTGTTTGATCTACTGGTGCTTGTCTTGAACTGCCTTTTCCCATCTTATAACTCCATTCGGTAAGCTATATACTCAGGATAGAATCCGTATTTTTTCAAAGCTCTACCCCATCCTTTCCGTCCGTAGCCCTCTAGGTGACTACATCCTAACTCATTTCCGTAGCGGCGCATAGTGTCGATCAACTGATCTTCCCATTCTTTCATGCGCTCTCCGCCTACCCAATCTAATGCCAAGGCTTTTCGTTGAGGGTATACTATAAGTCGTGTGGTAAACGCAGCTATTATATTATTGTCTTTATCCATTACAACCCAAAGAACATAAGTACCATCAAAAATGCCGTCTAATATGTCTATCATTTCGGCTTTGTCTTTAACTGTGGCTACGCTCTTTTCTAGTACTCTCTCAACATCCTTCCATATTTGACCTGCCGCTTCTGGCGGCACTAAGCTTACTCTCACTACCCCACCATTCTCCTTAACATATCTGGTGCATCATCTTCAGCCTCGTTGATTTTGTCTAGAAAACCGCCTCCAAACGCTTTTTCAATCGCTTTAGTTGTTGGTTGTCTTAGTACAAACTCATCTTCAGTTAGAAGTACATCTTGTTGTCCATCAAGTGTAGCAGGAACCATATCGTCTTTACCTGATCCATCTCCTGGGCCTTTAACCATCCCTTTTTTACCCGCAGCAAATCTAGCTACTGTGTCGTCTAACTCTCCTGACTGCACCTTTGTGACAAGGTCGCGTAGTGCGTCCTCGCCGTACTTCTGAACAAACATAGCTAACGCTATTTCTGGCTGCTCAGACATTCCTTTAACTGCTTCTATAGCATCAACAATAACGTCTTTCTCGTTCATGCCTGCTTCTTCCATCATTGCATCGGCTTCGGCCTCGCCACCTTCAGCTAGAGCCATTATGCCACCATCTGCATACATGTATGGGTATTGTGGTGTATAACCTTCTGGCGCTGGTGGACGTTGGTATTGAAAGTAAAGACCCTCACCTCCACCACCTCCATACGGATTAGGGTTATATGTTCTTATCGGAGGACGAGGCATTGGTGGTGGGTTGCTATCGTCATCGTCGTCTTTTTTAGCTGCACGATTCATTGCATAGGCATCTGACATTGTCTGGCCTATAAACGCAGCAGGCATAACACCGGGAGCAAACGCACCAGCAGCCGCTTGTTGCATACCTTGAGATGCAAGAAGCCCACCTTGCTCGGTCAAGCCTGGAAGTGTTTGAAGAAACTTAGGCTGTGCAAGCTCACCAAACGCTTCTGTTTGAATGCCCTGCCCTGCATTAATTGCATTTGCACTTGTACTTCCTGTCAAACCACCAAGAACTTTACCTCCTAAAAAAGATGCTAGTCCTGTTTTAATGCCCTCGCCAATATCCCCTGATTGCAAGAACGATCCTAATCCAGCACCTAATCCAGCCATACCAGCAGTTCCAAGCGTGGCTCCAAGTCCAGCGAGCACTCCTCCAGCAGGAGCTGCTGCGGCAAGAGCGGGTAATCCTAAACTAAATAACAGAGGTAGAACCATTTACATCTCCAAAACTTATATAAACTCTAGCATTTATTCTATCAATCGTCTAGCCAGCTATAAATCTTATTTGTCTCTTCTTTGCGGTGCTTCAAACCGTTGTATCCACCGTTTACTCTTTTAGTTATTTTTTTAATAACCTCGTCTGTAACACCTTCATCGCATATGTCCCACAATTTGTTCCTATGAAAGAACCAAATAGCTGATTCCATAGGGTATTTTGTAGCTACAAGATCAGGATCTTTTATGATTTCTGGTAAATCCATGTCCGCTGCAAATTGAGAATAGTTATTTTTGCCAGTGCATTGTAAAAATCCGCGTCCTCGCCACAGATAGCCCTGTCCATCATTGCCCATCCTGTTACCGTATACACGGTCTGCTAAAGCTTGTGGGTTTCGAGCACAGCTTTCGGCATCGCTCTCTGACTTAAAGTATTTACCAAACACTGCCAGTATAGATTCTTTGCTGTAGTTTAGGTTCTCTTGTGTATAACGAAACGTACCGCTCTCATGAACAAGTTGTCCTAAAAAATGTGCTCCACGCTCTGGATTTAATGCGTAATGGTCACAAATCTTCTTTGCAGTGTTAGGGCCAAACGCACCATCAGGTGAAGACCCTATCTTTTCTTGCAATGTCTTTAATGCTTCACTCATCTACAAACTCCTTTGATCCGCAAACTCGCTCATAAACCATGTCAGAGGTATAACTCTCTGCCCATTTGTTTTCTGTAAAAGTGCAGAACTCCCACAAATCATTTACGTCTGCGTTGAGAAGTTCAATAATATCTTGCTGCGCCGATACTGTTCCCTCAAGATGTTCGATGTCATGAACCATACCAGAGATATACCAGACTAGCGCCACCAACTGCACAGCCATAGCAAAGACTAGAGCAACGGGTATCTTCATATCAGCCATCGTTACCTCTTAAAGAACTTCTGTACGCCACGCACACCAAAGGACGCTGATATGGCGATACCTAAACTGTAAAAATACCAGTCTGGGGCTTTGGAGAGCTGCTCAAAACCGCTATCTACCCAACCCTCAGTACCGGGGACAAACGCCAAAACAAGCGGTATAGACAGGACAATTACGAACCACTCGTCTTTCCAACTCGATTGAGAGCCTTGCGCCATTATGCGCTCCCAGTCAGCCACACTTGTTTCTTTACTAAGCATTATTTTAGCTTTAGCTTCCGCCTCTGTTAGCTTTAGCTTTGCACTTGCAGCTTGTGCCTGTGACTTCGCATCAAACCAACTACCTGCTAAATTAGCTATTGGCCCTATCAGTTGAGCAATCATAGCAATTCCTCCTCAACAACTTTTTTCTTTGCAGACGTGGATTCTTTTCCCATCCATATGCCGAAACAACCAGTAAGCGCACCCATGCACACAGACACAAGACCGCTCTGAGCAACAGATGGATCAGGCAAACCCATAAACCAATGTACTGCCTGATATGTAAGGATCGTAACAGCCAACATCATTAGACGTGGTAAAATTTTCCAATCATCTAGAACAGTAGCAGGCATTAGAATATAGCCTGATTTCTGCCACCAAACCTAGAAGCTAAAGCAGCCATAAGCTGTGGGTTTACTTGACCTTGTGGCATTGTTTGCGATCTTCCTTTTCCTGGGCCACCAAATCTACTTGGTGGTCTTTGCGGCATTGTACGCCCACCGCCTTTTGCACTGATGCCTCGCTGCAATATGCCTACATATGGGTTTTGATTTTGAAAAAGCCCAATAGGCGGGCGTTCCATTCTGTCTGCCATGCGTCCAATCTGTTGGCGCTCACCGCTACTCATCATCTCCATAGGTCGAGGCATAGTGCGTTGCATACCACCAAGACGATCATAGTTTTGACCCGCATAACGAAACGCAGGGCTAGTTGCTTGATTGCGTGGCAT
>Ga0315315_10001570_pt1 | contig 20983 bp, 13 predicted proteins | sample M140m3416metaG_FD_203699 | JGI IMG/M metagenome (GOLD analysis project Ga0315315, IMG submission 203699) | Ammonia-oxidizing marine archaeal communities from Monterey Bay, California, United States - M1 40m 3416 | ecosystem: Environmental > Aquatic > Marine > Intertidal zone | place: USA...
TCCTTTAAGGTTTTCAATTTGTCTTTTACCGAAACACCAAACTTTTGTTCTTCATCAATAATCAACAAGCCTAAGTCACCAAATTTCACATCTTTACCCGCCAATCGATGCGTTCCTATTATTATATCAACTTTTCCCTCTGCAAGTCTTTTTAACGTTTCTTTATTTTTGCTTACTGATTTAAATCGGTTAACATAGTCAACAGTGCATGGAAAGGTCTTGAGTCGTTCGCTAAAAGTTTTATAATGCTGGAATGCCAAAACGGTTGTAGGGACCAATATTGCTACTTGCTTACTGTCGCAAACCGCTTTAAAAGCAGCACGAATCGCGATTTCGGTTTTTCCAAAACCAACATCACCACAAACCAAACGATCCATGGGAGCATCTGACTCCATATCTTGTTTTACAGAAAGAGTTGTAGAAGCCTGATCCGGGGTGTCTTCGTACATAAAAGATGCCTCTAGCTCATGCTGAAGATACGTGTCGGGGGCAAAGGCAAAACCCTTACTAGCCTTTCTTTTGGCATACAACTTTATCAAGTCAAACGCCATTTCTTTAATACGGACTTTCGTTTTAGCTTTTGCGGCAGCCCAAGCTGGAGCTCCTAGTTTATGCAATTTTGGTTGACTTCCTTCTTTACTTGTAAATTTTGAAATTCGATGCAAAGAATGGATGCTGACATACAAAATATCTCCACCTTTATAAATTAAGCGAATTGCTTCTTGCTCTTTTCCATTGGTATCTATTCTCTCTAAACCCGAAAATTGACCAACACCATGATCTATATGTACTACAAAATCTCCTTTTTGAAGATTATAAACTTCTTTTAATGTAAACGCTTGTTGTGATTTTTTGTATCCTTCTTTTAATTTAAACTTATGGTAGCGTTCAAAAATTTGATGATCTGTGTAACAAGCAATTTTTAAATCTTTATCCACAAAACCCTCTTGTAAAGCTATGTTCACTGGATGGTATTTAACATCGCCTTCAATATCTTTAAAAATATTGAACAGCCGCTCTAATTGAACTCCGTTATCTGAAGCAATTATATTGGTAATTCCTTGCGTAGTATTTGAATTTAGGTTCTCAATTAATAAATCAAAATTCTTATTAAACGGAGGCTGCGGGAGCGTATGAAACTCAATTATTGCGGTCGGCTCAAAATTAAAACGCATTCCAAACTCCACTATTGGATGTTTACCAAGGTACAACTCAAAGTCAGAAGGTGCTAGGTATAATTCGGACGGAGTAAGCTGCCTAACCGTTCCTTCCATTTTATCAAAAGTATATTTTGCTTTTTCATAACCTTTAATAATTCTGTTTTTGGCAAGGTCAAAATCCTTAATCCAAACACGCGTATCAGTAGGAATGTAATTTAAAAATGATTCTCTACCCGCTTGCAATAATGAAGCATTAACATTGGGAACAATGTTAATTTTCTTCATCGTAGTTATGGACAATTGATCTTCTGGGTTAAATACACGAATGGATTCAATTTCATCTCCAAAAAACTCAATCCGATAAGGCATATCATTCGAAAAGGAATATACATCTACAATTCCTCCGCGCACTGCAAAATGCCCAGGCTCATAAACATGATCAACCTTATCAAAATCATACTCAATCAACAGTTCGTTGATAAAATCGACTGAATATTCAACACCTACTTCTAATTCTAGCGTACTTTTATTCAATACTTTTCTAGATACTACATTCTCCACAATTGCTTCAGGATAAGTAACAACTATTGTATTTTTCCTGCGTTTTTTAATGATGGATAATACTTCTGTTCGTTGAATAACATTCGAATTATCGGTTTCTTCTATTTGATAGGGTCGTCGATAAGATCCTGGATAAAACAAGAGACTTGTACCTCTTTCTTTTCCTGTTATGTTTTCTAGATTATTATAAAAGTAGGCCGCTTCTTCTTTATCGGATAATATAAAAAGATAGTTTCCAGGAAGATTATTATAGCAAGCAGAGGCTACGAGGGCATCAGAAGAACCTGATAGTCCAGCAAGGTGTATTCTGCAATTTTCGGCGAAGGACTCTGTTAACTCCTTAATTTTTGCGGAGGAGCTATAGAGATCTTTAACATTTTCAAGACTGAATGTTTTAACTTCCTCCACTTTATCTTATTGTGCCGATTCTTTATGCGTTTCCAAAAACGTTTCAGCCATTTCTACCATCTCTTTTGACCCTATAAAATAAGGTACACGTTGATGTAGTTCTGTAGGTTCAACTTCCATCACTCTTCCATTTCCTGTTGAAGCAGAGCCGCCAGCTTGCTCAGCCAGAAAGGCCAAAGGGCTACATTCATAAAGCAATCTTAATTTACCATTTGGAGCAGCCGTAGTTGCAGGATACATGTAGATTCCTCCTTTGATAAGATTCCTATGAAAATCTGCTACTAATGACCCGATATACCTTCCTGTATAAGGACGATTGGTAGAAGCATCTATTTCTTGACAGTATTTTATGTAACGCCTAACTCCTTGATTGAAGTTATTATAATTGCCTTCATTTACAGAATAAATTTTACCGTTATCTGGAAATTTCATATCTGGATGCGACAAAATAAAAGTGCCAATACCGGGATCATAAGTAAATCCATGAACACCATTTCCAGTAGTAAATACAAGCATTGTAGATGACCCATAAATCACATAACCAGCAGCAACTTGCTTATCTCCTATTTGTAAGAAGTCCTTTAGTTCTGCTTTGGCTCCTATTTCAGATTTTCTTTCGAAAACACTAAAGATTGTTCCTATAGAAACATTTACGTCTATATTAGATGAACCATCTAGCGGATCCATTAATAAAACATATTTACCATTCTGGCATTTTTCCGATTCATATGCTATATAATCGTCATTCTCCTCAGATCCAATTCCACAAACAACACCACGAGCTTCTATGGCTTTTATAAATTTCTCATCTGCATAGACGTCTAGTTTTTGTTGTTGTTCACCTTGTATATTTTCACTGCCGGCTGCACCTAAAATATCCGTAGCTACTCCCGCTTTGTTAATTTCTTGATTAACAATCTTGGAGGCCAAGCGAATTGCACTAAGTATTCTCGATAGCTCTCCACTTGAACCTGGAAAATCTTTCTGACGATCTATAATAAATTCTCCTAATGTTGTAAAATGACTCATTTTATGATCTTACGTTAAATTTCCTCAAATATCGGGGATTTTATCAAATTTATAGCGAATTTTGACTCATCAATTCAGAAAAAAATGAAAATTACAATCCGACAAAGTGAAAAAGAAGATATGCCAAAGGTACTGGAATACATTCAAGAGCTAGCAACATATGAAAAAGCACCGGATGAAATGGTAAACACAGTTGAAAATCTTGAAAAAGATGGTTTTGGAGATAATAAAGTGTTTGATTGTTTAGTAGCTGAAGTTGAAAACGTGGTTATTGGTTTTGCACTTTACTATACAGGCTATTCAACTTGGAAAGGAAGAACACTATATTTGGAAGACTTTTTAGTTAGTGAGAATTATCGAGGAAAAGGAATAGGAAAATTATTGTTTAACCAGGTCATCTTAGAAGCAAAAAAAAGAGGTGTTAAAAGAATGGATTGGCAAGTAATTGACTGGAATGAACCAGCGATAAACTTTTACAAAAAATACAATGCTAAATTAGACGGAGAATGGTTTAACGGAAGATTTTTTGAAGAAGATATTCGAAACTTTACTATAAATTAGACAAATGAAGGTTTTTAAATTTGGAGGAGCATCTGTTAAAGATGCCGAAGCAGTCAAAAATGTCGCAGACATTATAAACCTATATTCAGAAAACTTGGTTATTGTGGTTTCAGCGATGGGAAAAACAACCAATGCTATGGAAGAAATAGCAGAAGCCTATTTTTCTAATGATAAGATTAATGCTGAAAGGCTTATATCGATTGTTATAGATTTTCACAAAAATATAATTCGAGACCTTGAATTGCCCAATTTAGAATCGCTTGAAACAATATTCAATAAATTAAACCAAAAAGTTTCTCAAACGGCATCAATAAACTATGCTTATGAATACGATCAAATTGTTTCTTTTGGAGAGGTAATGTCGACCACGATTATTGCTGAATACCTCAAGTCAATTAATAAAAACTGTATGTGGTTTGATGCACGAAAAATTATTCAAACCGACAACAAACATCGTGAAGCAAAAGTAAACTGGGAGGTTACAAAGGAAAATGTGTTTGCCAATATTGATGCATACTTTAGTGTAAGAGGAAATCAAAAAATTGCAATAACGCAAGGATTCATAGGCCACAATGAAAAAGGTGAAACAACAACTTTGGGGAGAGAAGGCTCTGATTTTTCTGCTTCTATTTTAGCTTGGTGTCTTAATGCTCAAGAAGTTATTATTTGGAAAGATGTCCCGGGCGTTTTAAATGCAGACCCAAAATATTTTGATGATTGTAAAAAACTAAATAAAATTTCATTTAGAGAGGCCATCGAGTTAAGTTACTTTGGCGCTTCTGTTATACATCCAAAAACAATTAAGCCATTACAGAATTTGGGAATACCATTATTCGTAAAGTCTTTCCTAAGGCCAAAAGAAGCAGGAACAGAAATCCAAAGTTCATTAGAAAATGACACGCTAATTCCTTCATTTATATTTAAGCAAAACCAGATTTTGATTTCAATTTCTCCCAAAGATTTTTCTTTTATTGCTGAGGATAATTTGAGTGAAATCTTTGAACACTTTTCAAAAAATGGTGTCAAAATCAATTTAATGCAAAACTCTGCAATTAGTTTTTCCGTTTGTGTGGACAATTATACGAGTCGAATTAATAAAATGCTGAAAGCGCTTTCTAACAGCTATTCTATAAAATATAACGACGGACTTGAACTGCTCACCATAAGGCATTATGATGATAAAACTATTCAACAATTAATAGCAAATAAGGAGGTTTTAGTGGAACAAAAAAGCAGACACACTGCAAGGTTTGTTATGAAAATCGATTAGATTATTTACATTTGTATGATGATTAACTAGAAACAGAAGTAAACCATGAAGAATTTATTATACCTATTAGCAATTCCAGCACTATTTTTTATCAGCTCATGTGGAGACGAAACAGAACCGGTAGAGTCAGAAAAGATAGACGAACCAATAGCAGAAGATTCTGTTGCTACTGAAGATGAAACTCAATTTGATCCAAAAAAGTACAGAGAATTTGATATGGCACCATTTGAATTAAATGCCGTTATAATGATTCCTAAAACTTACCACAAAGAAGATGACGAAGACGGCACTCCTGTTGATAGATTTGATCAGCCTGAAATAGTGCACAATGAAGGTGAAGCAAAATGGGAAATTAGAATGCCTGGTCATAAAGACAGATACTGGCACATGGAAATAGATGATTGGGGAGAAAAAACGCAAACAATCGAGATGATTAAGCAAGAACACGAAAGCCAAAAAAACATTTTTGACTTCATTTATTTTGAGGAGGGCGACGGATATATTCGTTATTCAAAAGTCTTAAAAAGCGATAACACAACGATAAGTGAAGCTGATGCCAAGAGTATGCCTAATCACCACTTCTATTGTGTTAAAAATATTGGCGGAAGCTCTCTAGCTTTTCAGAGCTACAGAATGGATGACTTTAGGGAACTGAGCGTAAAGCAAATGCTTGTTGCGGCAAGAGAGACTAAATAATTACATCGTTTTAGAAAAGAGACTTTTTGCCCAAAGCGGAGCGTAATTAGTTGTTAGTTCCTATTAATTATTTATGCTAGGATACGCGAGACTAAAAACGTATACAGGCTATTTAATTTTAATATATACGGGCATTTAGGCATAATTGCCTTATCCTAGCGTGAGCAAACATTAAAAACATAATGTTCACTTTTAATAAAAACCAATATGAAAAAATCCATTTATTTTCTGGCTATATCATAGACTCTTGGCTCATGTTCAAATTCATAAACGACAACATCAAACGCGCAGAAAGAGGCGTCTATACCCACTTTAGATAGTATTGAAGCGCAACTCCTTCATTCAGATGATTTGGACAAGACAACAGAAGCTGCGAAAATTTCATTTACGAATGAATCTCTAATTGGCTCCTGGTCTTATAAAAAGTCGGTTACAACAGTTGAAGGAGAACTTATTGAGTTAGTTATTCCTGGTGATTGGATGCTAAAGTTTGATGGAATAAATTGCACCGACATTAAGGAAGGAGACGATGCCAAATTAATCCATATGCTGTTGAAAATGATAGTCTAATATTTACTGAATTAAGATTCCTATCAATGAAAATTGTTGATGTCTCGGATAGCTTAATCCTGCTGGGAAAAGACGAATATACCGTCTTACATTTTTCAAAAATGTAAAGTAGACGCTTCTAATTTCTTGAATTTAATATACTTACAAATAGTTTATTAGAAAGGTGAAAAACGATTTGCCAACAACACCTAAATTACATTGCTGTGCTATCGCAAATCACGTAAATCAAGCAAATCGTTAGCAAGCATAAAAGAAATGAATAAAATTGCGCTAACCACAGGGGCAATCAAGGGCATCGATCGAGCTTTGGATAAAAAAGTTTTCATTTGTCTAATCTATAGACTAAAGATTAAGGAATAATTAGCGACTATTTTAAAAAGGTACCGCAGCATCACCACTTTGTAATTTATCTTTTGCAGCTTCTATCTCTTCAGCGGTAACTTCCTTCATATATACACCTGAAAAATCAAAATATTCCATAGCATTGTAATAGAAATTACGAACTTCAGAATGGTACAAAGTATAATTTTCCTGATACCATAAAATAATAACTGGTGACTCTTCCATCATAATCTCTTCTGCTTTTGCAAAATACTCAAACCTCTCTGCCTTATCTGCGGTTTGCGTACCTTTGATATACAATGAATCAAACATCTCATTTTTGTAACGCATAGTATTCAAGTTTGACGGTTCATCCAAAGTAGCGGGAACGTTTTCTCCGTAAAAGACAGATAAAAATGATTCTGGTGATGGATAATCAGCAACCCACGCTGATCTAAATATTTCTGACTTTCCATATTTAGAATGCTCTACTTTATCCGCAAAAGACACTTGCTCTACCTCTACATGAATCCCAAGTACATCGAAAAACTGGTATTGCAACTCCGTTGCAACCAGCTTATGTTTGTTTCCTCCTAAATTAATTTCTAACCTTACAGGGGGAAAACCCTCTCCATTTGGATAACCGGCTTCTTTAAGCAATTGGCGAGCTAACTTAGGATTATAGCTGTATCCTTCAATTGTGTTAAAATTATAATCCCCAAATAATTTAATCCTTGGAGTAATTCCTTTGTCACCTATTGTTCCTTGACCATTTAATATATTATTAATTAGTCTTTCCCTATTCACCGCATAATTCAATGCTTTTCTAACTTTGATATTATCAAATGGTGGAACTTGCGAGTTAAACTCATAGTATTGAGTAATCATTTCTGGCTCTCTGATCAAAATTGTTTGAGGAGGCTTATTTTTAAAGTTAGCGATATTGTCAGCTACTACCTCAGCAATTTTTGAAGTTGGAAGACCATATAAAAATGAAATGTCCTTTGTTCTAAACATTTCCAACTCACTCAATTTAGTAGGAACATACTTAAATATAACACTATCTAGATATGGTAATTGATTTCCATCATCATCTTTTAGATAATAGTTCTTATTATATGTTAGACACGTCTCACTGGGAGATTTTGGTTCAACATACTGAAAAGCACCTGCTCCCACTGTCATTTTATTACCATATTTATCGAAAGCTTCATGCGCAATTACCGATGCATTTGGCAACGCTAAAAGATAAATAAAAGAAGATTGAGGTTTTAGAATAGTGATCTGTAATGTCTGATCATCAATAGCTTGTATTCCAGTAATTTCACTTGCCTTTCCTTCTAGATAATCAGAGGCGCCAACAACTCTATCCTTAAATAAATGCGTATTTTGGCTTGTCTCTTTGGAAGTCATTATTTCAAAAGCATATTTAAAATCTGATGCAATTACTTTTCTCCCCTTTCCTTCTTCAAAACAAGCGTCATCATGAAAGTATACATTGTCTTTCAGTGTGAATGTATAAACCGTTTGACTTTCATCCATTGTCCAATTATCAGCGATAGCATTTAAAATAGATAAATCTTTTGAACTAAATTTAACCAGGCCATCATGTATTTGCGAAACAATTTTAGAGGAAATTGCGTCTTCAACATCTGCAGGAAACAAAGTAACAAACCGTTCTTCCTGAGCAAGTTTCAAAACACCACCATAAACGTATTTTGATCCTTTTTTTGTTGCTCTTAAGGCACTTGAAGTCTCTCCATCATTCTTCTCAGTATCAGAAGATCCGCAGGAGACTAAAAACGCTATTGCAATTATTGACACAAATATTTTATTCATAATTATTCTTTAAAGTAACACGATTATCTATAATTACAAGAATACGTACTTATATCGATAATACAAACTAGAAATACATCTAAACGACAATTTTTTACGTTTAGAGTACTTTTTTAAACTACTTGTCGTATTTTTGCTTGAATTAAAAGCTGTAAAAAAAGAACTAATTTACTTTGAAATTAGCAAAATAGCTTTTATTATTGCCTTCTGAATAGCGGAACTATTTATAGTAATTTGTAACGTATGATAATAAATAAAATATTAACGGTTGGTTTTGTATTGTTGACAATGGTTTCAACTGCCCAAAATAATGCAAGTATCATTCATGAAGGACATTACCAAGGCAAGAATCTTTACGTTCAAAACCCCTTTGCTGATGCAGGTATTGGTTTCTGTGTAATTAAAGTAACCGTTAATGGTGATGTTACTACTGATCAAATTAACTCTAGTGCTTTTGAAATAGATTTTACCAATTTGAACTTACAAATTGGAGACCCAGTAACAATAAAAATTGCGCACAAATTAAATTGCTCGCCAAAAGTTCTTAACCCAGAAGTGTTGAGACCTAGAAGTACATTTGAAACAGTAAGTATTAGCGCAGGTGATGATAAAATTCTTAAATGGAAGACAACTGGAGAACAAGGTAAACTTACTTTTCTTATTGAACAGTACAGATGGAACAAATGGATTAAAATAGGTGAATTTGATGGTGAAGGTACTCCTTCAGAAAATTCTTATGAATTTAAGGTAAGTCCTCATTCAGGAGAAAACAAATTTAGAGTTAAACAAATTGACTACACAGGAAGACCAAGGATATCTCAAAGCACAAAGTATAGTGACCCAACTATTCCAGAAGCTGCGATAGTTTGCCCCAAGTGTAAAGATTTAGAATTCTCGCATGAAACTTTATTTGAAATTTTCGATACATATGGAAATCTTGTGAAAAAAGGGTTTGGTAAAATAATCAAAGTAGATAACTTGAAGAAAGGACTTTACTACGTCAATTATGACAGCAAAACAGGAGAAGTTTGGAACAAGAAAAAATAATTACTAGTATTTTTTAAAAAAACCCTTTCTTACGGAAGGGTTTTTTTTTGCTTATATTTCACTATGAAAAAGATTGAACACATTGGTATTGCCGTAAAAGATTTAAAAGCTGCTAATAAACTATATTCCAGACTGCTCAATACTTCTCCTTATAAAATAGAAGAAGTTGATTCTGAAAATGTTAATACATCATTTTTTAAAATTGGAGAATCCAAAATTGAATTACTGGAAGGAACTAGCTCTGATAGTCCAATATCAAAATTCATTGAAAAAAAAGGTGAAGGAGTCCATCACATCGCTTTTGAGGTAGATGATATTGAGATGGAAATTAAGCGACTTACAAAAGAAGGTTTTCGCATGATTCACGAAAGACCTAAAGACGGTGCAGATAACAAAATAATTGCGTTTTTACATCCTAAGTCCACTAGTGGAGTACTTATTGAGCTTTGTCAAGAAAAAGTGCGGTAATATCCTCTCCGGGTAATAAATGATAAGCTTTTATCTTTAATTTTCTGGCGCCTTCGACATGTTGAATGGAATCATCTATAAATAAAGTTTCGGAAGGGTTTAAATTATTTTTTTCTAAAACGAATTGGAAACAATCTGAATTGGGTTTTCTCATTCCCATCTCTGAGGAGTAGTACTGATGTTCGAAAATAACATCAAATATGTTTTCACCATAAGAAGATTGAATAATTTTTTGAAAGGCTTTAATATGTATTGCATTCGTGTTACTCAATAAAAATAATCTATAATTCTTTTTGAGCTTTTTCAAAAGCTCAATTCTTTGAGCAGGTAAATCCAATAACATTGCATTCCAAGCTTTGTCAATATCCCTGTAATGCAAGGAAGGAACGATTTCCTTGATATATTCTCTAAACTCGACAGATGTAAGTTCCCCTATTTCTAATTTGTCAAACACTTGACCTTGATTAGCTTGCGAATAAATATCATCAAAATTAGCTACACCAATCCGCTTAAAAGCATTAGCTGTTTTATTGTAATCAATATTTAATATTACTCCTCCTAAGTCAAGAATGATATTTTTTATACCAGTTAAATTGAGCATTTTATAAAAATTAATAGGTTATTCGGATGCAAATATGTAAAATTGCAGCCGCAAAACAATGCAATATTTGTTTTCGCCTTTTAAATTTTCCTCGGATTATTTAAAAGGGCCCATAGCTCAGCTGGTTAGAGCACCTGACTCATAATCAGGGGGTCCTAGGTTCGAGCCCTAGTGGGCCCACAGAAAAAACCTCAACATAAATATGTTGAGGTTTTTTTATTTCTTTAACCTGATTGTACTTAATATTCAAATGGATAACCCCTAAAAAATAGAGAGTATAGTTTAGTTTTATAAATAATTAAGACCTTCGCCAAGAATATGAAAAATCTAATAAAAACATTACTGCAAAGTCAATTTGGTTTTAGGCTAATTCAACTTTTGAAGTTGATATATACGCCTCCAATTAATTATGCAAAAAAGTTAAGGTTTAAAGGAGTTTTTAACGTCAAAACAGAAAAAGGAAATAACTTTAAATTATACAATAATGCATTTCTACTCGAAACGCATATATTTTGGCTAGGAATTGACAACTATGAATGGGAAAAAAAAACAAGAGAAATTTGGTGTGATCTGTCTACACAGTCTAATACAATTGCGGATGTAGGTGCCAATGTTGGTATTTTCTCCGTTTTAGCAAAGGCAAATAACCCAAATGCCAAAGTAATTGCTTTTGAACCCCAACCAAATATATTTGAAATTCTTAAAAAGAATAATGCAATTAATAAATTTGATATTTATTGTGAGAATAATGCAATTTCTAATACCATCGGAAGCGTTCCCTTTTTTAATCATGGGCCAAAAACATTTTCTGATAACAATACAACCTCAGGCAGCTTGAATAAAACCTGGCGTCCAATTGATCAAAACTCAATTCATGTAGAAGCTATAACATTGGAAAGTTATATTGACAAAAATAATATCGAATCAATTGATCTTTTAAAAATTGATGTCGAGACATTAGAATATGAAGTTTTACTTGGGTATGGAAGTTTTCTTTTAAAGCATCAACCAATTATCATACTCGAAATTCAATCGGTAGAAATTGGTTCTAATATTGAATCGATATTACCAAAAGACCTTTATTTCTATTACTCTATAGATGAATCAAAAGGCATGAGAAAGGTAAGTTCATTAGGAAAAGGAACTGACAATAATTACTTGCTTTGTCCAAAAAGTAAAGTTAGTTTCATAACTAAATCTTTATGAAGGGGACTCAATAAACCGAACATCCGTCTTTTTTTTTACATAAAAAAAGCCTAGTTAGTAACTAGGCTTTTTAAATTTATTTTTATCTAATTATCCGATACGGAAATTAACTGGGAGCGTAAACCATACACTCACTTTCTTACCTCGTTGTTCTCCAGCTGTCCATTTTGGCATGCTCTTAACTGCTCTAATAGCTTCTCTGTCTAAAGTTTTATGAACACCACGTACAACTTTCACTTCTCCAATTGAGCCATCTTTTTTAACAACAAACTTCACGTACACTTTCCCTTGTATTCCGGCCTCTCTGGCCATTTCTGGATACTTTACTTCTTTCCCTAAGTAGTTATACATCTCTGCAGCACCTCCTGGAAACTCAGGCTGCTGCTCTACAAATTCGAAAATTTCTTCAACCTCAATAACCTCTTCCTCTTCAACAACCTCAATTATCTCAACAACCTCCGATTCTTGGTCTTGCATAGTCACTATTGTTTCTTCACGCTCATCATCCTCTTCCAATATTTCAACTTCTTCCGGTGGCGCCGGTGGTGGCGGTGGCGGTGGCGGTGGCGGTGGCGGTGGCGGTGCATCGCTCATGTCAATCACCTCTTCATCCTCTAGCTCAGCCAATCCTGAATCTAAAGAGCTGTTCGGCGGAACAATGTTTGTATATTCCATCATAGACAACATTACTCCCATTACAATAACTCCACCTATCAAAACCAGTCCAGTTCTAATTATAGTACTATCAATATTTGCGTAACTTGTTTTCTTTGCATCCATTTTTTGAGCTTTATTAATTAACTCTTATCAAAAATAACTCCAAAATAATTCGGTTATATATCTGCTAAGATAAGAAGAATTATTCTAAACTTCACATCTAATACAAACCATTGCCTAAATAGTTCACCCCTTTCCGTAAATAATGAAATATAATATGTATCCATTATGTTTTTCTGGCCCTTTTCTTTAAATGGGTTATTAGAAATACAATCCCTGTAAAAGCTCCAATAGTATTCGCTAAAACATCAAAAACATCCCCCAATCTACCTACAACAAAAACCGACTGAACGCATTCAATCCCAACACCCAGAAAAAAACAATAAAGAAAGGCGATGACAATAATTCTATTGATCGAGTAGGAAAATTTAAAATAGTTAACCAGTCCTTTACCAACTAATATAAGAAGCACTGCATATAAAGCGAAGTGTATCAACTTATCAACTCCTTTAAAACTTAAAAAAGAAGAGCTGGGTAGATTACCTGAAGGCATTAAGCATACCACAAGTATTAATGTGGACCAAGCAATACCATACTTGTTCTTAGATAAAAACATTAAAAGTTTACCCAATCAACTCTTGGTACTGTTCAGCATTCAATAAACCTTCAACTTGTGTTGCGTCACTCATTTCTATTTTAACCAACCACCCATCTCCATAAGGATCACTATTTACTGTTTCAGGATCTTGTTCTAAAGCATCATTAAATGAAGTAATCTCCCCAGACACAGGCATGAATAAATCCGAAACCGTTTTAACCGCTTCAATCGATCCAAAAACTTCTTCCTGATTTAGTTCCTCACCTTCCGTTTCTACTTCAACGTATACAATGTCGCCTAACTCTCCCTGAGCAAAAGCAGTAATTCCCACTATTGCGACGTTACCTTCAACCTTCAACCATTCGTGGTCTTTTGTATATTTTAAATCTGATGGAATATTCATGTCTATTATTTGTTATTTTATTTAATACGAACTTATGAAATACTTTTGAGTATCACACTTTATTCTTTTCTTTTTTACACTTATAACGCTATTTGCAAACATCTATTGAAGCATAAATCGAAGAGCTACACCAGCGTTTGTATTTGCTGTTGGAAATGATGTCGAAATAAATGGAGTATTCATTACTCTGTCATAATACAATCTTACCGTGAGACTTTTACCAAGCTTATAATTTCCTGAAAATTTAATTGATGTCATTTTTTGACCAGCTGTGGCCTGATTTTGGTTTTCTATAATTTTTCTAGTAATGGTTTTATTATCTCTAATAGAAATATCTAATCGTAAAACCAAATCACTAGCCTTTACCTTTTTTCCATTAAACTTAATAGGCAATTGAAGTTTTTTCCATGTATAACCAGAGCCTATAACCAATTCTGCCCCCTTAATTTCGGTTATCTGGTTATTTGCCAAACTCAACGATATGTTTCTATCTTTCTTAATTTCCAACTTAGCCATTACACTATTTTTAAGCGTTATATCAACTCCCAATAAAGGTGCAAATTGCTCCATAATAGACATTGTTAAAATCTGCTTTTGCCCAATAAAATTACCCGCAATATCTACTTCCGTAGCATTTCCATCAGAATCAAACTTACCGTCTAAATTTGTAGTGTATCCCGATAAATTAAAGCTTGATCTATATGCATGGCTAAATGATAATGTTTTAACATATTTCTTCACCCATTTAATTTTCGAAAGTCCATCATATGTTATTCTCCAATTTGGCAATGGAATTTGTTTAAACGGATTTATAGTCCTTTTGTTGACATTTTTGCCAGTATATGCTGCTAAAAACGATCCAATTATTACTTCTTGTTGCGCTGAACCATACCCTCCAGTGTATCCATTTTCATTCAACTCATTTGCCGAATTCGGATTATTTGCCCCTAAAACAGCCGAAACTTCTTGTCTGAAATTCCGCAAGTTATCAAATGTAGCATTCTGCAATGCGTCGCCAGTATCAGCTTGGAGATCTCTATTGAATGCTGTTCTCCATGTTATTATGGAAGTACTAAAAGATCCTGTAAACTGTTCGTTTCTTAAATCAAATTCATTCGTAAAATCATCCCACCCTAAATTAGAATTCGTGTTTTCAGCTAAATTTCTATCTGCGGTCAAATCAATTCTTAACCCTAAAATCGGCTTCAGAGTTGCTTTAATATTTAGCTTCTCAGTATGGTTTGAAGCAAACTGCGTATTAATAATATCAAAATTTGCAGTATCCACAAGCCAATTATTTAAATAAGCATCTCGAGCAAAATTGTTAGAAGTAGTATCTCCAAAAATATCTCTCATCTGACTCCCTCCAGCAATGAAATCCAAGGAGGGTCCAAAGAAATTATTATCCATTCCCATTACATTGGTTAAACCATTATATCCTGGAAGCAAAATTCCATCATTTGTGCTATAATTCACACTTACGTTCTTCAACGACATTACAAGAAGAGCTGTATGGTCAAAGATATTCAACTTATCTGTTTCCTTCTTTTTCTTCTTTATAAACTTTTTTAGCTCCTCAATTTTTTTCTCATCTTTAACAGCCCTACTTTTTTGTCGTTTTAATTCACTTTCCAACTCTAACAAAGTCATGTCTTTCGGTTGTTTTGTCTTACGTATTTTATCTTTTCCTTCCTCTTTTCCGTTCGCAGGCTTCTTGCTTGTCTTGCTGGTTCTATTAAACCGACTGTTCTTTCCTTTACTTATCTTACTAAATTTCTTATTTACCTTTTTGAAATAAGGCACTTTATTATAAAAGGTGGTCATATTTAATTTACCATTCCAAGTTACAACTCTTGAATTTTGAATAATATTACCCACTTTTCTAGTTTGGGTGTCGCCATTTTCATCAACTACTTCGAAGTTGTCCAGTGCCAAGGGAGATCTTGTCCAATCATAATTTCCGCTGTAGCGAGTCGTTAAGGTTATCCAATCCGTAAGCGGAAATTTACTGAAAGGCCATTTAAAGGTTACATTAGCTTTGTGACCATAGTTCATTGTTTCGCCAAAACTTCTAATACTATTCAACATTTGTGTTTTAGAGGAATCAGCATCATAACCAAATGCACCTTCATCAACCTTACCAACTGGCTCATTTATAAATGCTCTATTCTTAGCTGTAAAATCAAACTTCAAACTTTTAGTTATATCATATTTCAAATTATAATCTCGATCCCAATTAAACATTTTATTGTATTGAGGAATAGTTAAACCTCCAAAATTATTACGAACTTCATACTCGTTGTAAGTTCTGTTCATACTTGTTCTGAAGCCGAGTTGTTTTGGAGCTAAATAAAGGTTAAAGTCTCTTATTGGCCTTAACCATTTTGACTTTCGGAATGCCTTTATTTTTTTGAATGGCTCCCATGGTTTAGGGTTGTTATTGAAGCCGTAATTAACTGAACCTAAATGGTTTAGGGTTCTGTCGTACTGTGTATTTATATCCCTATGCGAAAGTTGACTATAAGAATAAGTAAGTGATATATTAGAGACATCGTAAAAATGTGCTTTTTTTACCTTTCCATTTTTTCCTTGCCCTCTTTCTTTTCTAACATTAGTAAAATTGATAGACTTTCTTTCTGTAATATCTCTTCCAGCGTCTAATCTTTCTTTCCATTCTTCCTTTGATTCCGATTCATTTTGAACCAATAATAAATCTCCCAGGAGAGGGTCGTATTGAGGCTTAATAATACTATTCGAATACCCTAAATACATAGGAACCTTAATTCCAGATTTATCTCCAAAAAACTTACCCAATTGGACAGTGGTAGAAGCATCGACTCCATATACATATTCCTGTGCTCTTTCACTTACCCTCTTTTCGATAGATCCAAAACCGGGTGTAGCGTAATTACCAGACAAAGACATGTCTGCAAAATCTGCCATATTTGCGCTCAACCTTCCAATTGTAGCCCAACCGCCGCGTTCATTGAAATCTGTGAGCCTAAGTTCATTTACCCATATTTCAGCACATTTTTCCTCACCATCATCAGGTTGCCATTGATTGTATTTATCGTCTTTCTTCGGATTACGCACACCAATCATTATTGTTTTTAAATTTTGCAAATTCGGATTTCCTATTACTGAAATATTTCTCGTGTTGTCAACATTGTCTGTTTCTGTATATTTCTCCAATAAAGAAAACCCGGGGATATTGTTTCTTCTTGTTTTCACTTGTTTTAAACTATCCAGTTCAATAATAATATTATTCGCATCGGGCCAAACATCGGCAGCGGCATTTTGGTACCATTCACTGATTTTTACGGGCATTTCATATTCGTAGTAATTGCTGACAAAGTCAGTGCCTAATCGAACGAAAACCGTTACCTCATCGTCTCCAACAAATGCATCGTTATTTGATTCTCCGTGAACATACATTTCAATTTTCTTATAATTCCGAACATCAAAACTTACATTTCGATAAGCCGCTCTAGCATCGCCATCCTGAAGGCCACAGACATCCAACACCAATGATTGTTCATTTTGCTGCGCGAGATTAGCTGTTTGATAGTTTGTTTCTCTAATTATATCTTCGGGAAGCACATAATTAATTGGGTCTCTGTTTCCGTTATCTTCAATATTTACTGCTCCAATATTAAAGGTAGTATTGGACTCTTCCCCTTGCAAATATTCTCCTTCATTTAACAATGAGTTCAAATAAGTCCTCCACTCTCCCCGAATTAATTCGAGACGAGCAAACCTCAAAACAACCTCCTGATTCCAACCTTTCATAAACATCCTTATAAAACGTATTGATCTAAAATCTTGTATCCCATTTACCTTCGAGGTAAACTCTCTTATCGGAATTCTGAATTGATACCAATAAACTTGCTTTTGACTTTTTTCATCTTTTGCTAGAATTCTGTCGGTGATATAATTTGTACCAACATTCATGTTTTGGGGCTTCATATTTACCTTATACTGAAAGTAACTTTCGGTTTCATTTAAGTTATTGTCTTGATTAATGTCCTCAACATTTGGCAAGGTAGATGCAGATGTTGGATAGCCATCACCATTTAACGCAGCAGACATTTCCGATGTTGGCGAATTCCCATCCGCTCCATTATATTCCTTGTACCGGTCTAATATGTCTAACTGATTTGCATCATACCCATCATCTCTAAAATAATTATAATCATCAGATGAAGGATCCGCACTTAACTCTGCATAAGCTGCTGGATTGAGCAGCGCTGACGAAGAAGAAAGAAAAGAACTGAAAAAATTTCTTTCATCTTCATTTTTTAATCCATCAAATCCAACATCTTGATTCGGTCTTGTTTCTACATCGTTGTCAAATGCATTTACAATGACCTGTGAAGTTGGAATCCACCCCCAGGCAGTTTCTGTAAGAATTTCTGGATCATAAACACCATCTGTAGGAAGACCATTTTCATAAGACTTTCTGCCATCTCTTAATATATCTTCAGAAATATTACCAAGATTAAAATACAAGTCTCCGCCCGTTGAATTTTGTGAATCTTCATTTGTTGCTGGTTCTCCAAAACTATTGCTAGCTGAAGTGCTAAAAGGATCCATTACCCAAAACTGGATATATTCAATATTAGCAGCCTCAAAATCATTTGTTGTAAGCGTCCTCATTATTCCTGCCCATCTGCTGTCTGGGTCTTTTAATTCTCCGTTCGCTTCTACACCTGCAGACAGTGCACTTCCATTAGGTGTGTCATAATTATAGGGCCCTCTATCTTGCGGATAATAGGCTAAATCTAAAACAGGAATGTTATTTAACTGACCCGTACTTAGCTGTTTATTTGGAAAAACCTCACTCACTAAAACTTGCCTCATTAGATTGTTTTTCTGCATCGGATCACCTTTAATATGATCAGGTGTCAAATTATTATCGTTATGGAACAATGGGTCAATTACATACCAAGACATTTTTCCTCTATTTTTTCCATAAATTAAATCATCATAAGAACTCGCTTCAGGAAATAATGTTGGTTGACCTTGCGGAACAGAAGCCAGCACCCAGGTATTAAACGAACGAATATCTATTGCAGACTGACTACCTTCAAAATCATCAATATACGAAGTTCCTTCTTTTCCAATAGCCCTATTATGACCCGGGATAATTGTAGCAATTTCTCCTGTAAAGTTTACAACAGACTTTTCTTTCGTATTGATAAAAGGAATATTATCGACCAATTTTGTTAAATAAGGGACTTCTTTTCTAAAACCTCCGTCTAACCCTAACATTGTGTTTGAAATCGGCTCATCTCCAATATTTACTTTTTGCGTCAATGGTTTTTCAGTCAAGCGCATCATTGTTGCTCCTATGTTCGCATCTTTACTGATACGGTAATCCAAATGAGTTCCTATTAAAGATTTAGTCTGAATACTGAAAAGAGAGTTACTTTCCAACGAAATTTTAATGGGTGTTCCTGAACTCAAGATACCATCATTCAATATTTTCACACGCCCAAGGTTATAGTCGACAGTATAATCAACCCCTTCAGACAATTGAGCTCCACCAGCAACTACATTAACAGACCCTTGCGGTATATTGAGTGCATTTAGGGAAATTTCGGAACTTACAGACGACTGGTACGTTCCTTTTATTTTAAATCTATTTAACTCAGGTATCTGCTGCGCCGCTGTTTTGGTGCTATCATACAATTGGCTAAAAACTATTGTTTTTCTGACCGACTGAGAAACTCCCTTGTCAGTAAGTGCGTCATCTAATGTCTTTCCGAAAGGCTCTTTTGTGGTAAAATAAAGCCTTCCATTTCGGGGGTTAATTGTTCCACCATTTATTATTTTTCCATTAGCAACAGTTATTGGAATAAAATCAAATACCCCATCAGCATATTTTGCTTGTTGCTGATTAAGCCTATCCATTTCTAAAAGCTGAAGCAGTAATTTGTCGTCCACACCTGGTTTTGGAATATAATTTACATCAATACTTGTACTGGGATTGTTGTACCAAACATCGAGTCTAAAATTCATTGGGTCAATTTGATATGCTCCAAGTGAATAAACATTTTTCATCATCAAATCCCACAATTTCTTGGTTGGGTTCCTGACAGTTGACTTCAATAATTTTAAAAATAATGCATCTTGTCCCGTTACCCCATCCGTAGAAAACTCTCCAACTTGATAAGTCTCTCCCTTATATGTATATTGATAAGAAACAGCCAATACCTCATCATTATTTAAGGATTGATTTAACGAAACATACCCCAATAAAGCATTGTAAGAATATTCATTAGACGATAATAACCTAGCATTCTCTAACTTTTCATAATCCACACTTTGTTGCAAGGCTCCCACTTGAGTAGAAGCTAGCAAATTGGAAGCATTTACATAGTTTCGAATTCCTGGATTAGAAGTCAAATATGGATACATCGCATTATTATCATTATCAGGATTGGAAATACCATTTATACTCCAACCCGCATTTTCCATGTTATTGGCATCATTTTCACCTAAATCAGTAAATGCAATTATATTTCTAGTTTCTGAAAAGTCGTTTGTACGATTTGTTATCCATACCTCCATTCTTTGGATTTGAACACCCAACGTTACATTTGGCAAATTTGCCATTGCATTGTCATAATTATCCCTGAAAAAGTAATTCAAAAAGTAATGGCGATTTTCTTCATAATTGTCTGCGAAAATTTCAAAATCACTCACCTGCGCTCCACCTGCAACTTCAATTTCTTTTTTCTGACCCCTTTGCTGAGACAAAACCGTAGTTGCCGTTAACCTACCAAACTTAAGTTCGGATTTGACTCCAAATAGACTTTGACTTCCTGAAATCAAAGAACTATTTAATGGCATGCTTACGTTACCCGCCTCCAATTTTTGAATAATTTCATCTTCCTCTCCCGAGTAGTTAAGTTTCAGTTCATTTTCAAAATCAAAAGTTGCTTCTGTATTATAATTGAAACCTATTTTCATTAAATCTCCTATTTTAGCCGTCAAGTTCATCTGAATTTTTTGATCAAAATCAAACGTCGTTATCTTTCTTTGCTTTTCTGGTAACACAGGATTATCTGTACGCGAAGAATTTATCCCAAAACTCAACTCCGCAGATCCTTGCGGCCTAATTTCAACAAAGTCACTTCCGAAAATACTTTTCTTTTTTCTGTCTCCAAATTCACTAAAGGCCCCATCTTCATCCTTTGACTCTCTTCCCACATCCGATTGCTCATTAAATTTATCTTGCCAATATTGATCCATCGATTGCTCATTTTGGTACTGCAAATACTCCTCAAGAGTCATGGAGGTAGGGTTTCTGTAGTTCAAAGAATCTCCCAAAGTTGAATAAAATATATACATTCCAGAAACTGGATCATATTCCACGTGTTGCTCAATATTAAGAGGCGTGCTAAAGTCAATCAACCCAGATTGTTGTTCACTTGAACTAATACCATCTTGAATTGGATAAATTAAATTTACTTCGGGGGAATCTAAAAACGCAACATAATCTCTTATTGGATTTACCGCTAGG
>Ga0315315_10001571_pt1 | contig 20980 bp, 15 predicted proteins | sample M140m3416metaG_FD_203699 | JGI IMG/M metagenome (GOLD analysis project Ga0315315, IMG submission 203699) | Ammonia-oxidizing marine archaeal communities from Monterey Bay, California, United States - M1 40m 3416 | ecosystem: Environmental > Aquatic > Marine > Intertidal zone | place: USA...
CCCTCTTTAATTGAGTTAGGATCAATTCCTCTCTCAAATCTATATTTAGCATCAGTATTTATATTAAGTAATCTAGCTGTTTTTCTTATTGAATATGGGCTGAAATAAGCAGCCTCTAAAAGTATATTTTTTGTATCTAATTCGGTTGAGGTAGTTGTTCCTCCAATAATTCCACCCAAACCTAGAACACCAGATTTATCAGAGATAACGCACATATCTTTTTTTAATTTATATTTTTTATTATCTAATGCCTCGAACGTCTCGCCTTCCTTAGCATTCCTTACTATAATTTCTTTAGTTATTTTGTCTGCATCATAAGCGTGCAATGGTCTATTTAAATCAAACATCACATAATTAGTAATATCAACTACAGCAGAGATGGGTCTTAAGCCTAATGCAATTAATTTATTTTTAAGCCATTCAGGGCTTTCTTTATTAGTAATATTTTTGATATAACAGCTTCCAAAGATATCACACCCCTGGTTCTTTTCTTTTGTAATTGATGTTTTAATTTGGTGTTTTGTATTCTGTTTTATTTTTTTTCTCTTAGTTTGTATTAATTTTCCAACTCCTGCAGATGAAAGATCTCTTGCAATTCCTCTAACGCCTAAACAATCAGCACGGTTAGGGGTTATAGAAATATCGATAGTTTTTTGTGAGCTACTTTTAAAATAACTTTTTCCTATCTCTTTCTCTTTATTATTAAGTTCGATAATCCCTTCACTTTCCTCAGATAAATTCAGTTCACTTTCGGAGCAAAGCATCCCTTTCGACTCAACCCCTCTTATTTTAGCAACCTTTAATTCAAAATTAGTTTTAGGGATTATAGCTCCAGGAGGTGCATAAATTGTGATTAGACCTTCTCTGGCATTTGGAGCTCCACATACAACTTTTAAAATCTCTTTCCCACCGATAGTAACGTCACAAACTTTTAACTTATCAGCATTAGGATGTTTTTCTGTTTTTAAAACTTTAGCAATTTTAAACTTGCCCATCTCTCCAGAATTTTCTTTTATACCCTCAACTTCAAGTCCGATGTTTGTAAGCTGGTCAATAATCTCACTTTCTTTAGCTGATGTTTTTAGATGTTCTTTAAGCCAAGGAATTGTTATAATCATTTACTCAATCCTCTGTAATTAGTTGGAACATCTAATGGGTCAAATCCAAAATGGCTTAACCATCTATAATCTGCCTCGAAGAAAGCTCTTAGATCATTGATTCCATATTTTAACATTGCTAAACGATCAATTCCTATTCCGAATGCAAATCCTTGATATTTTTTTGAGTCTATTTTTACATTTTTTAAAACATTAGGATGAACCATTCCACATCCTAAAACTTCTAACCATTTATCCCCTTCACCAATAACAATTTTTCCTTTTTCAATTTTGTATCCAATGTCAACTTCCGCTGATGGCTCGGTAAAAGGAAAATGACTAGGTCTAAATCTCATTTTTACATTTTTAACTTCAAAAAATTCTTTTATAAAATAATCTAGGCAACCTTTAAGGTGTCCCATTGTGATGCCTTTATCTATGTGTAAGCCTTCAAGCTGGTGAAACATTGGAGCATGAGTTTGATCGCTATCACATCTATAAGTTCTTCCCGGTACGATTATTTTAAATGGTGGTTTACTTGATAACATTGTTCTAATTTGCACTGGTGAAGTATGTGTTCTTAACAACAATTTTTTATTTTCTTCTAAATAAAAAGTGTCATGCATATCTCTAGCAGGATGTTCTTCGGGTGTATTTAATGCTGTAAAATTATTATATTCTGTCTCAACGTCAGGTCCTTCGGCAACTGAAAAACCTATTTCTGAAAAGATAGATGATATTTCATCTATAACTTGTGAAACTGGATGAATTTTTCCTTGGCGTTCAGGTCTTATTGGTAAGGTAACATCAACTTTTTCATTTTTGAGTTTTTCATTTATTTCACTTGTTTCAATCTCTATATTTTTTTGCTCTAATTGATGTGTTAGATCGGTTTTAATCTTATTTAAATTTGAAGCAAATTCTTTTCTTTTTTCTGGATCTAAAGATCCCAGAGATTTGAACTGAAGGGTAATTTGACCATTTTTTCCAAAAAATTCTGTTTTAATATTTTGAAGATCGTCTTTTGTTTTAACGGTATCTATCTTTGCGTTAAATACAGAACTTATTTTATCTAAATCACTCATCAGGTAATTGATTTTTTATATTATGTTGAGATTAAATCAAAGACCCTTTTAAGCTAGGGAGGATTGAACCTTTTTCACTACTGATTTAAAGACTTCAGGATTATTGTAAGCAAGCTCTGCTAGAACTTTTCTGTCTAGTTTAATTTTTGATTTCGCCAAACCATTGATAAATTTTGCATAAGTTAAACCTTCGGCTCGTACTCCAGCGTTAATTCTTTGGATCCATAAAGATCTAAATTCTCTTTTCTTAGCTTTTCTATCTCTATAAGCATATTGCATAGCTTTTTCCATTGCCTGGCGAGCTATACGAATAGTATTTTTTCTTCTTCCTCTTTGACCTTTAACTGATTTAAGAACTTTATTATGTTTTGCTCTACTAACTACACCTCTTTTTGTTCTGGCCATACTATCCTCTTAAATTATATGGCATATACGATTTGACTATTTTTGAGTCTTGCTTGGTCATAATAGTAGTGCCCCTTTGTTTTCTAATTTGTGAATTTGTTCGTTTAATCATACCATGTCTCTTACCAGCCTGAGGCATTTTTATTTTTCCTGAAGCAGTAAATCTAAATCTTTTTTTTGCTGAGCTTTTTGTCTTTAATTTTGGCATAAATATTTCGGACTTATATATGTATAAATAAATCTTTACAAGATGCAAATATTGTTGATTTACAGAGGTTGAATAATCATCACCATTTGACGACCTTCAAATTTTGGCTTGCTTTCAACCTTGGCTATATCTTTCGTTTCCTCAATTATCTTATTCATCAATTCTTTGCCAAGACCAGTGTGCTGCATTTCTCTACCTTTAAATTTAACTGTAAATTTAACTTTATTTCCTTTTGTAATAAATTTCTTAGCATTTTTTATTTTAAAATTATAATCATGGGTTTCTGTACCAGGTCTTAATTTTATTTCTTTTAAAGAAACTGTTTTTTGTTTTTTCTTTGCTTGATTAGCTTTTTTTTGTTGATCGTACTTATATTTACCCATATCCATAATCTTACATACAGGTGGGTTTGCATTTGGAGAAATCTCTATTAAATCTAAACTTTCTTGTTTTGCTAGTTCAATTGCTTGTTTTAGAGGCATTGCACCTAAATTTCCTCCATCGCTTCCAATAACTTGCACATCCAAAGATCTTATTCTTTCATTAGCTCTAGGGCCTTGAGGCCTGCTTCTTCTTTGAAAATAGTTTGGTTTAAAATTTGACACTTAGTTTAATGGTAACTTATTTGAGGCAAGCATATTTTTTATTAAATCGTCTTTCTTCATGATTTCTTGTTTATCTGAACCTAATTTTCTAACTGTAACTGTATTTTCTGCAACTTCTTTTTTTCCGCACACTAATATAAATGGAACTTTTGCAAGAGAATGCTCTCTTACTTTATAATTTATTTTTTCGTTTCTTAAATCCATTTCACATTTTATACCTTCTTTAAATAAATCTTCAAACAACTTTTTTACATATTCATTATTCTCTTCAGCTATTGGGCATACAACTGCTTGTGATGGAGAAAGCCAGAAAGGTAATTTTCCTGCATAGTTTTCGATTAAGATGCCGATAAATCTTTCTAAAGAACCAAACAATGCCCTATGTAACATTACTGGAACTTTTTTATTACCATCATTAGCAATATAAGATGCGCCTAATCTATTCGGTAAATTTAAATCTACTTGTAAAGTTCCACATTGCCAATCTCTCCCGATAGCATCTCTTAAAACAAATTCTATTTTAGGTCCGTAAAAAGCCCCTTCACCTTTATTTACTGTGTACTCAAGTTTTGATTGTTTGATAGCTGAAAGAAGTGCTGCTTCAGATTTGTCCCAAACACTGTCGTCACCTACACGTTTCTCGGGTCTATCAGAATATTTTAATATTACATTTTCAAAACCTAAATCTTTATAAATTTCTAGAATTAAATTTGTGACTGATAATGACTCTTGAGTTATTTGATCTTCAGTACAAAATATATGTGCATCATCTTGCGTAAAAGCCCGAACTCTTAATAGTCCGTGTAACGCACCAGATGGTTCGTATCTATGAACTTTTCCAAATTCAGATAATTTCAGTGGTAGGTCTCTATAGCTTTTTAAACCTTGATTAAAAACTTGAACACAACCTGGGCAGTTCATAGGTTTTACTGCAAATGTTTTTTCATCTGGAGTTTCAGATGTAAACATATGTTCTCCAAATTTATCCCAGTGACCAGACTTTTCCCACAGTGTTTTATCAAGCAATTCGGGCGTATTAATTTCTTTGTAACCAGCAAGTCTTTGTTTGGCTCTCATGTACTCAACTAATCTTTGAAATAACAACCAACCTTTTTCATGCCAAAAAACTGAACCCGGACTTTCTTCTCTAAAATGAAAAAGATCCATCTCTTTTCCTAGTTTTCTATGATCCCTTTTTTCAGCTTCTTCTAATCTGTTCAAATAATCATCAAGTTCTTTTTTAGAGGCCCAACAAGTTCCATAAATTCTTTGAAGCATTTCATTATTTGAATCACCTCTCCAATAGGCTCCTGATACTTTTGTTAATTTAAATGCTTTTCCTATTTTTCCAGATGAAGCCAAATGAGGTCCTCTGCACAAATCATGCCAAGTATCTCCGTGGTGGTATACAGATAATTCCTCGTTTTCTGGTATGCTTTCTATGATTTCAGCTTTGTACTTTTCTCCAATTTTTTTAAAATGATTTATAGCCTCTTTTCTTTTCCAAACCTCTCTTTTAGTTTTTACATCTCTGTCAATAATTTCTGACATTTTTTTTTCAATCTTTTTTAAATCTTCACTTGTGAAAGGCTCTTTTCTAGCAAAGTCATAATAAAAACCATTCTCAATAACAGGACCTATTGTTACTTGAGTGCCTGGAAACAATTCTTGAACAGCCATTGCCATTATATGTGCAGCATCATGCCTAATTACCTCTAAACCTTCTTTATCTTTTGACGTGATAATTCTTACCTTTGCATCTTTAGTAATATTATGACTTAAATCTTTTAAGCTACCATCGACTTCCATTATTAAAGCAACTTTTTCTAGTGACTTGCTAATTTTCTTTGTTAGATCAGAACCTGTAATAGAGTTTTTAAATTCTATCTTTTTTCCATCTAGTAATTGAATTTGTGGCATTAATTTTTAATCAATCTTTTATATTCTTTTAAATTAGACTGGCACATCGTTTCAACATCAAATTTTTTAGTAACATTTTTTCTGCCTTCAATACCCATAAATTTTAATTCATCCATTGGTAATTGAATAACAGTATTTAAAATTTTAGCAAGTTCTCTTGGGTCATCGTGCTTATACAAGAATCCAGTTGTTTTATTAATTATTGTTTCTTTTGATCCTCCTATATTGCTTGCAACAATTGGTTTACCCATTGCTTGAGCTTCCACTGAAACTCTACCAAAAGCTTCTGGTTCAATTGAAGCTGATACCACAACATCTGCTAGTGAGTAAGCTAAAGGCATCTCTTTACAGTGTTGAATAAATTTTATTTTCTTGTTCAGCCGGTATCTTTGAACAAGATTAATTAATTTTTTTGAATAAACTTTCCTACCCTGATCTGATCCAAGTATTACTGCTTGAAAGTTGATCACATTATAATCTTCAATTAAAATATTTAATGACTCAATAAATTTTTCTTGCCCTTTCCAATGTGTCAGTCTTCCTGGTAAAAGAATTGTAAATTTATTAGAAGATAAGTCCCATTCTTGTTTGAGTTTTTCTTGTTTAAGAACTGATATATTTTTTGGGTTGAAATAATCGACGTTTATGCCTCTAAAAATTACTCTAAGTTTTTTTTCTTTGCTTAAATACTCGCTATAATTTTCATTTATATGACTAAAGATAAAATTTGATCCTGCAATAGTTAATTTTGCCCTAAGCATTATGCTATTATAAAATTTTTTTATGTTACTTTTAAAATTATAAGTTCCATGAAATGTTGTAACAAATGATCTTCTTGTTATGAGCGAAGCAAAGTAGCACGACCAAGCTGGTGCACGACTTCTCGCATGAATGATATTAATTTTAAATAAAAAAATATAAATAACTAAAACTAAAGTATTAAACAAAATTAAAATAGGATTTTTTGAATGAACAGGTAGTCTAATTAATCTCACTTTATCCTTTTTGATGAATTTGATTAGTTCTCCACCAGAAGTAGCTAAAAATGAACCACAATCATTTTCTGATAAAAAATGAGCAATGTCATAGCAACCTGTTTCAGCTCCACCATAACCAAGCTTTGGTATAACTTGAAGAACATTTAATTTAGTAGTCATGCTGATTGTTATATAATAGCACTTAAATATTTTAATATGAAAAAATTCAAAAATTTAAAATTATCAAAGTCAAAAAAACTAAGGTTTATTGATAATTACTTTAAAAAAAAACTTTATATTGTTTTTTTGCATGGATTCATGTCTGATATTGAGGGAAAAAAACCTCAAACTCTTCTTCGCTTTGCAAAAAAAAATAAGTTAGGTTTTTTAGCGCTTGAATATTCGGGTCATGGAAAATCATCTGGTAATTTTACTGATGGCAATATCAGTAAATGGACGAATGACGCAAAAAATGGAATAAAAAAAATAGTTAAAAAAAATAATTTTATTTTGGTTGGTTCAAGTATGGGATCATGGATCAGCCTTAATCTTTTTAAATACTTCAAAAAGCAAATTCTAGGATTTATTGGAATAGGTTCTGCGCCTGAATTTTTAACAAGATTAATGTGGAATAAGTTTAATAATAAAATCAAATCTGAGTTAACTACTAAGGGCAAAACGTTTATTAAAAGTGGAAAATATGAATATCCAATTACTTATCAATTAATAAAAGATGGAAGAAAAAATAAAATTTTGAATAAAAAAATTAATTCTAAAATTCACGTTACAATGATACATGGAAAAAAAGATGAAGTCGTCCCAGTAAAATTCTCTAGATATGTTTTGTCAATTTTTAGCAAAGCTAAAAAAAAATTAATAGTAGTTAAAAATGGAGATCATAGCTTATCTAATACAAAACAATTAAGAATAATTACAAAATCATTAAATAAAATCGTTAACAATATTATCTAAACCCTCTTTGTAGCTAGGATAAATAAATTGATAATTAAAAAAAATTTTAATTTTTTTGTTATCAACTTTTTTTGACTCTTTATAAAAATCTTTTAACATTCCCTCCTCTAAATCCTCTATTTTTAAAGAATTTGGTTTATTCATTTTTAGTAATAATGCACCATATACGGCTACTTCTTCTTGGGATGCTGGCTGATCATCAGAAATATTAAAAATCTCATTTGTTTTAAATTTTTTCAAAGAAATAAATAAAATATTAGCGATATCTTCAACGTGAATTCTTGAAAAAAAATGTTTTTCTTTTTTTATAATTTTTGCTTGACCAGTTTTAAGTCTTTTTAGAATATTATTTTGCTTAGAATAAATTCCAGATAGTCTAAAAATTTGTAAAGGTAAATTATTCTCTTTTGAAAATACTCGCCAATCATTTTCTGCTTTTAGTCTATTTTTGCCATTCAAAGTTGAAGGTTTTGTTTCACTTTTTTCATTAACCCATTCACCGTTGTGATTTCCATACACACTTGTAGCAGACAAATAAGTTATCCATTTCGCTTTTGTATTCTTTAGTAGTATCTTGAAATTCTTAATTACAATATCTTCACCAGAAATTGGAGGAACAGAAACCAAAATATAATCTGCTTCTTTTATCTTTAAATTAATATTTTCATCAAACTTATCGTTTTCAAACTCATAAGAGGTAAAATTTATTCCTTCAAAAACTTCTTTGTGAGTCTCTTGTCTTGAAGTTACACTCAATTCTAAAGTCAGGTTTTGGCTGATTATTTTTTTTACAAAATGTTTTGCAACTTGGCCAAATCCAAAGCAAAAAACTTTTATAGTGTTCATTTAACTTGCTTTCTTAACGCTAGTTTTTAAGCTTATAGGATTTTTTAATTTGTCTAACATCTCAATAGGGCAAATTTGTTTAAAATTTTTAAGTTCATCTTTGAAATTATCCAATATGCTTTTTCCTATTTTCGAGTTTGTTTCTTTGACAAATGTATTCAAGCTATCTTTTAAAAAAGACTTCCAATAATCTGTTTCAATTTCTTGCCAAATTATTGAAGTTGGATTAACAAAATTTTCAAAGGTATTTTTTTTATCATAAACAAAGGCCATTCCCCCTGTCATACCTGCTCCAAAATTATCACCTACTTCTCCTAATATTATCGCTGTTCCTCCGGTCATATATTCACACCCATGAGCTCCACATCCTTCAATTACTGAAAAGCTTCCGGAGTTTCTAACTGCAAATCTCTCTCCAGCTTGTCCTGATGCAAATAATTTTCCAGAGGTTGCTCCATAAAGAACTGTATTTCCAATAATAGTGTTTTCATTAGAAACTAATGGACTTTTTGAAGAAGGATATACAACAATAGTCCCTCCGGACAATCCTTTCCCAACGTAATCATTGCAGTCACCCTGGACCGTAAGTTTAATCCCTTTAGTTAAAAAAGCGCCAAGGGATTGTCCCGCGGATCCCTCTAATTTTATATGAACTGTATTTTCTTCTAAGTTATTATTTCCAAATTTTTTATATATATGATGAGATAACCTTGTCCCTACAGATCTTGACGTATTTTCAATCTCGTAATTGAATTCATTTTTTGATTCAGTTTTAATTTTATCTTTTATATCAGACCAAATCTTTTCATCGAGAGTGTCGGGCACTTCATTTATATGTTTATCTTTACAGTATCTTAGATTTTCTCCTGGGTCTGCTTGAACTAATAAGGGATTCAAATCTAAATCATCTAAGTTAGATGCACCTTTATTTACTTGAGTTAGTAAGTCTGTTCTTCCGATAATATCATTAATTGATTTAAAACCTAGGGAGGCAAGAATTTCTCTCACTTCAGTTGCAGCAAACTTGAATAGATTTACCACTTTCTCCGGAGTACCTGTAAATTTTTCACGTAGAGCTTCATCTTGACTACAAACTCCAACTGGACATGTGTTTGAATGGCATTGTCTTACCATGATGCATCCCATTGCAACTAAAGATGATGTTCCCATCCCGTATTCTTCGGCTCCCATCATTGCAGCCATTACAACATCTCTACCAGTTTTTAGTCCTCCATCAGTTCTTAGGGTAACGTTATGTCTTAAATTATTTAAAGTAAGAATTTGATTTGCTTCTGTTAAACCCATCTCCCAAGGTATACCTGCATATTTAATACTAGTTTGTGGACTTGCACCAGTTCCGCCTGAGTGGCCCGAAATTAAAATAATATCAGCTTTTGCTTTAGCAACTCCTGCTGCTATTGTTCCTATGCCAGTAGAGGCAACTAATTTAACTCCTACTCTTGCGCCAGGATTAATTTGTTTTAAATCATAGATTAGCTGTGCCAAATCTTCTATTGAGTAAATATCGTGGTGCGGTGGCGGGGATATTAAAGTAACTCCAGGCGTTGAATGTCTTAGTCTTGCTATTTCTTCGGTAACTTTAAAACCTGGAAGTTGTCCTCCTTCACCAGGTTTAGCTCCTTGGGCAATTTTGATTTCTATCTCATTAGCATTATTTAAATAGTCAACTGTTACTCCAAATCTAGCAGATGCTATTTGTTTTACTCTTGAATTAGCGCTATCTCCATTAGGTAAAGTTTTAAATCTTTTAGCATCTTCTCCACCTTCTCCGCTACAAGACGCTCCTTTAATTCTATTCATTCCCATTGCTAAAGTTTCATGAGCCTCTGCTGATAATGCTCCATGGGACATACTTCCACTGCCAAATCTTTTTAAAATCTCTTCGATTGGCTCCACTTCGTCAATGCTAATTGGTTTTTTCTTCTTTTTAAATTCTAGAAGATCTCTTATATTAATTGGAGGTAGGTTATGAATTCCAGCTGAATACTTTTTATATAATTCATAAGAACCGCTGCCTACAGCGCTTTGCAACAAATGGATCAATTTACCTTGATACTGGTGATCTTCACCACTTTTTCTAAATCTATATAAGCCACCGATAGGTAAGGTAAAAACATTCTTAGCATTAAATTTTTCATGAAGTTCTTTAATTTTTTTTTCAATTCCAATAATTCCTATGCCTGAAATTCTTGAGGACATGCCGGGAAAATAGTCTGATACTATCGCTCTACTTAAACCCACTGCTTCAAAATTACATCCACCTCTATAAGAACTAATTACTGATATCCCCATCTTTGACATAATCTTTAAAAGTCCAGCATCAATTGATTTTTTGAATTTACTTACACATGTTTCAAAATCTGATTTACCAAATAATTTTTTCTCAAATCTTTGATGGATGCTATCTATTGCTAAATAAGGATTTACGGTTGTAGCTCCAACTCCGATTAATATTGCAAATGAATGTGTATCCATTGCATCAGAACACTCAACATTTAGAGAACAATAACCCCTTAAACCATGTTCTACTAAGTGGGAATGAACTGCTCCCACAGTTAATATGCTCGGTATACTTGCTTTTTTGTTTGAAATATTTTTATCAGATAAAACTAAAAAAGTGCTTCCTTGTCGAACGGCTGTTTCCGCCTCTTCTCTAATTAATTCAATTCTTTCTTTCAAAGAACTCTCAATGTCAAAAGTACAGTCGATAACTTTTACTTTTTTAGCAAAAAATTTTTTAAATTTTTTAAATTGCGAATTAGTAAGTACTGGACTATCTAAAACATAAATATTTTCTTCAGTAAGATTATCAAAATCTAAAATATTGCCTAAGTTTCCAAATCTAGTTTTTAAACTCATAACTTTATTTTCTCTCAATGAGTCTATTGGTGGGTTGGTTACTTGGCTAAAGTTTTGTCTAAAATAGTGCGACACAGGTCTAAAATGACTTGACAAAACTGCAACGGGAGTATCGTCACCCATTGAGCCTGATGCTTCTTTTCCTTCTTCGGCCATTGGATGGAGTATTAGCTCTAAATCCTCAATACTTAATCCAGACAAATACTGACGCTTCCTTAAATCTTCACTTAAAAAATTTGGTTTTTCATCCTCGGATGAAATTTTTTTTTCTAGATCGATTATTTGCTTGTTATATTTTTTATAATCTTTAGCTAAAAGATCTTTAATTTCTTTATCTTTGAATAATTTTCCTTTTTTTAAATCAATAGCTATTATTTGCCCTGGTCCAAGTTTTCCTTTCTCAATAATTTTATCCTCTGGAATTTTTATCATTCCAGTTTCTGATCCTGCAAAAAATAAATCATCAGAGGTAATCGAATACCTAAGGGGCCTTAATCCATTTCTATCTGAAGAAGCCAAAACCCACTTGGCGTCAGTTGCACAAATAGCGGCTGGGCCATCCCAAGGTTCGATCGTGCTGTTAAGGAAATTAAATAAGTCTTGATGATTTTTTGGAACTGTTTTGCTTCTCTTTGACCACGAGTCTGGGATCATCATTAATTTAATTAACGGCGCTAATTTTCCAGAGTGAGTTAAAAGTTCGAATACATTATCAAGTGCACCTGAGTCAGAAGAACTTCTAATAACTGGCTTTAAATTTTTAACATTTTTAAAAAGCGGGCTTGACATATCTTGCTCATGAATTTTCATCCAATTTATATTTCCTTTAACCGTATTAATTTCGCCATTGTGCGCTAAAGTTCTAAAAGGTTGAGCTAAGTCCCAACTAGGAAAAGTATTAGTGGAGTATCTTTGGTGAAAAATTGCAAATCTAGATGTTAATTTTTCATTGTAAAGATCTGGATAAAACTCAGACAGCATTTCAGCTAAGAACATCCCTTTATAAACAATAGATCTTGAGCTGAATGAGCATATATAAAAGTCTTTTATTTGTTTATCTCTTGCGACTTTTTCAATTTTTTTTCTTGTTTCGAATAAATCTCTTTCAAGATCATTAGTTTGCAATGTTTCGTTTTTTTTAAACATTACTTGAGCAATCTCTGGACGATTTTGATCGGCGGTTTTACCTAAAACACCTGGGTTGATTGGCACTTGTCTCCAGCCATATATATAATAATTTTCATCTAAAAGAGCAGACTCGATAATCTCTCTACATTTTTCTTGCTCAGAATAATCTGTCCTCGGAAGAAAAATCATTCCTACACAAATTCTTTTACTTTCATCAAGAGTGTGTCCTGTTGCTGAAATTTTTTCTTTGAAAAAATCAGGCGCTATTTCAATTTGAATTCCTGCTCCATCGCCAGATTTTCCATCTGCGTCTACAGCCCCTCTGTGCCAAATAGCTTTTAGTGCCTCGATCCCGTACTCAACAATTTTTCTAGACTTTTTTCCATTTGTAGACGCAATCAATCCAACACCGCATGCATCGTGTTCCATATTTGGAGAATAATTAAAACTTTTTTCTAAAATTTTTTTATTTTTTTTGTAATTCTTCATTATAATTATGCTGCTACTTCTGATTTGTTCTTATTTGCTTTTAACTGTAAATATTTTTCAATTTGAATAGCGGCATCACGACCATCTCTGATCGCCCATACTACAAGTGAAGCTCCTCTCACAATATCTCCGGCTGCAAACACTCCATCCAGATTAGTTTGCATCGACTTTAAATCAATTTTTAGAGTTCCCCACTGAGATACGATTAGTTCTTTAGCGTCAAATAACATGGGTAAATTTTCAGGATCAAATCCTAAAGATTTGATTACAAGATCTGCGGGGATTTTATATTCCGATCCTAATTCAACTTCAGGTCTTCTTCTGCCTGATGAGTCTGGTTCACCCAATTTCATTTTATTTACCTCAACTGCTTCAACTTTATTTGCTCCGATGAATTTTTTTGGGCTTGTTAACCAAACAAATTCTACACCTTCTTCAATTGCATTTCCTACTTCTCTTGCTGATCCCGGCATATTATCTCGATCACGCCTATATAAACATTTAACTGATTTAGCTTTTTGTCTAATTGATGTTCTCACGCAATCCATTGCTGTATCACCTCCACCAATTACAACAACATTTTTTTCTTGAGCGTTCAAAGTACCATCATCAAATAATTTAACTTTGTCGCCCAAACCTTTTCTATTAGATGCAGTTAAAAAATCCATTGCAGGAAAAATATTTTGAAGATTGTGACCAGGTATATCAATTTCTCTTGCTTTATAAACACCAGTTGCAATTAGAATTGCATCGTGTTTTTCTTTGAGTTCGAAAAGAGTTTTATCTTTTCCGACCTCAAAATTTTGAATAAAGTTTATGCCAGTTTCTTTTAGTAATTTTGTTCTTCTTTCAACGACAAATTTTTCTAATTTAAAATTTGGTATACCGTATATTAAAAGTCCACCTGGTCTGTCATATCTATCGTAAATTGTAACCTGATAACCTGATTTTCTCAGTTCTTCAGCACATGCCATTCCTGCGGGGCCAGCACCTATAATTCCAACTGATTGTTTTAATTCTCTTTTAACTTTAAAAGGTTTTACCCAACCTTTATCCCAGGCTGTATCAGTTATAAATTTTTCTATGGAGCCAATTGTTACAGTTCCATGTCCAGATTGCTCAATTACACAATTCCCTTCACAAAGTCTGTCTTGCGGGCAGATTCTGCCGCAGACTTCCGGCATATTATTCGTGCTTTGTGATACTTCATAAGCTTCTTTGAGGCGACCCTCTGCAGTTAGCTTTAACCAATCAGGAATATTGTTACTTAGTGGACAATGAATTTGACAAAAAGGAACCCCACATTGAGAACATCTGCTTGATTGGTCTGTTGCTTTTTTTTTTATGTAATCTTCGTAAATTTCATTAAAATCGCCTCTTCTTATCTCAGTCCCTCTTTTTTCAGGCGTCTCTTGTTTTAAATCCACAAACTGAAGCATTTTCTTTGTCATGATAGAGTAAATAAGTTAAGTTTTATTGTAATGATAGTATTTAAAGGTCAATAATAATTACCTAAAACATAAAAAGCCTAAAAAAATAATGTCTTTTTGTGCATACCTGTTATGCATTTATGAATGCCAATAAAAAAACAACCTTTACTTCTATCTTTTAAAAATGATTGAGATATTTGTTTTATCTTTAATACAAGGTGTCGCAGAGTTTTTACCAATAAGTTCTTCTTCACATTTAATTCTAATATCAGATTACCTTAAATTTGAAAATCAAAGTCTTTCCATAGATGTGAGTTTACACATAGGTTCTTTCCTGGCTGTTATCGTTTACTTTAGTAATGATATAAAAAGATTTTTTAAAAATAAAATTATTTTTTATAAAATTCTTTTGTCATCACTGCCTGTAATGATAGTTGGATTTTTTCTTGTTGAATTTAATATGATTAATAAAATTAGAAATATAGAAACAATTGCATGGACGACTTTTATATTTGGAATTTTGCTTTACATAAGTGATAGATTTAAAGTTGAAAAAAATATCAATGATAATTTTGATTACAAATCAGTTCTTTTAATTGGATTTATGCAAATTTTATCTTTAGCTCCAGGTGTAAGCAGGTCAGGTATAGCAATAACAGCTGCACGATTATTAAACTTTAAAAGAACTGAGGCAGCAAAAATTTCTTTTCTTATTTCAATTCCAATTTTGGGAGCAGTGACATTTTTTGGTTTAAAAAATCTATTTCTTTCAGAAAGTATAGAATTTACGAAATTAAATTTATTGTCAATTATAATTTCTTTTATCTTTTCTTATTTAACTATTAAATATTTTTTAAGATATATCGAAAAATTTAATTTAAATATATTTGTATATTATAGAGTTCTATTGGGATTAATTTTAATAGGTTTAACCTATTTATAAAATGAAAGTTAGTATTATTAATATAGCTATAATCAATAAAAAAAAGATTATCACTGAATTTTTCAATGATAAATTTATTAAAAATTTCATCTCTTTAACTTATAAACTTTTAAGAAAAAATCAATTAATTTTGGTGCGCCTGCTAGGATTTGAACCCAGAACCTCCTGGTCCGTAGCCAAGCGCTCTATCCAGTTGAGCTACAGGCGCAATAAATTTTTAAATATTGTCGAAAACAGTATAATATTTAAAATATTTAATAAGGTTTAAAATGTTTTTAACCAAAATAGATAAACATACAATAGTTAATTTATTATTTTTATTTTTACCAATAAGTTTTGTTAGCGGTAACTTGATTATTAACATTAATATACTTTTATTAATTATTATTACTTATACTTTCTATTTTTCAAAAATTATAAATGTTGATTTTAATATATACGATAAGCTTATAGTTTTATTTTATCTGATTGTTTTATTTTCAGGAGTTTACAATTCTTATTTCTTTTATTTTCCTGAAAAATCAATATACGCAAAAGAGATATTGGCAAAAAGTTTTTTCTTTGTAAGATTTGTCTTACTATATTTTGTTATAAAATATTTAGTTAATAATGATATTTTGAAGCTTAAATATTTTTTTATTATATCTGCTTTATCTTCTTTATTTGTTGCTTTTGATGTCCTTTTACAATTTATCACTGGTCAAGACGTGTTTGGTTATGAAAGTTTTCATAGAAGAAACCCTGGGCCGTTCGGTGACGAAGCTATATCAGGTTCTTTTTTGCAAAGATTTTCGCTTTTTATTTTTTTTTTAATACCGATTTACTTTAAAAAACTTAATAATCAAAATTCATTATTTGTTACCTTTTTGGTATTTCTTTTAATTTTTTGTGCAACTTTGTTTTCAGGAAATAAGTTTCCATTTGTTATGTTTATCTTATCATTGGTTATCTTAATGCTACTTTTGGTGAGATCAAAAAAACTTATTATATTTTCATTTATAATTTGCTCAATAATTTTTACAATTTTTAATAAATATAGTTATGAGGTAAAAAACAATACTTCTAGTTTTTTTAACGGAATATCTCAAGTTGGAATATATACTTCTAGTATTTTTGAAAATTTTGAAAATGGTTCTGAAATTGTTATTCCTAATACGTGGATAAAAGAAATACACAACGGTATTCTTGCTTTTAATACTAAGAAAATATTCGGTGGGGGTCTTAAATCCTATAAAATTTCTTGCCCTAAGGTATCTAAACAAACTTGCAATCAACATCCTCATAATTACCATATTGAAATACTTGTTAGCTCAGGAGTTGTAGGTTATTTGGTGCTTTTAATAATTTTTCTGAAGATTTTTTATGACATATTTATAAAAAATTATTACGGATATAATCGTGACAAGCAGCTATTGCTAATTTTATTTTTTACATTGCTGTTTATAGAAAGCTTTCCTTTAAAAACTGCCGGAAGTTTTTTTTCGACTGCTAACGCAACTTACTTCTTTATAATAATGTCAATTACTATATCTTTAGGAATTAGAAAAAATTAATAAATTGTATTATGGAAGAAAATAAAATTGTTATTACAAGCGCTAAACGAACAGCAATTGGTTCCTTAGGGAAATCTCTAAGCAATATTGTAGCTGCAGATCTTGGAGCAAAGGTTATATCTGAAATAATTAAGGATTCTAAAATAAAAAATAATGAAATTGATGAAGTTATACTAGGTCAAGTTTTAACTGGAGGACTAGGACAAAATCCAGCTAGACAAGCATTAATTAAATCTGGATTGCCTAAAGAGTGTCCCGCTTACATAGTTAATCAAGTTTGTGGTTCTGGAATAAGATCGGTAGCATCCGGTTTTCAAAGTATAAAAAATAGAGACTCAAAAATAGTTATTGCTGGTGGGCAGGAAAATATGTCATTAGCCCCTCATGTAATTCATTTAAGAAACGGTAAAAAATTAGGTGACACGGAACTGGTGGATACAATGATTAAAGATGGTTTGTTGGATGCTTTTCATAACTATCATATGGGAGTGACTGCAGAAAATGTTGCAGAAAAATTTCAAGTTACAAGAGACGAGCAAGACAAATTTGCTCTTAAATCTCAAGAAAAAGCGCTTAGAGCTCAAAAAAATAATAAATTTCAAGATGAAATAATTCATTATAAGATCAAATCAAAAAAAGCTGAATTAGTGTTTAATAAAGATGAGCATCCAAGAGAGGGGATAAACTTAGAAGCCCTCAAAAGATTAAAACCTGTATTTAAAAAAGACGGGACAGTAACAGCAGGAAATTCTTCTGGCATAAACGATGGAGCTGCAGCAGTAATTTTAATGAATGAAGCGGAAGCAAAAAAAAGAGGCTTGGAAAAACTAGTGTCTGTAAAATCATGGGCAAGCTGTGGTGTTGACCCGGCTTTGATGGGTACTGGTCCAATCCCTTCTTCAAAGAAAGCTTTGGATCTAGCTGGATGGGATATTAAAGATGTAGATCTTTTTGAAATTAATGAAGCGTTTGCTGCTCAAAGTCTTGCTGTATTGAAAACATTATCGATACCAGAAGATAAGGTAAATGTTAATGGTGGCGCCATTGCACTTGGGCATCCTATTGGAGCATCGGGAGCTCGAATATTGGTCACACTCATACATGAAATGATTAAGCGTGATGTTAAAAAAGGTTTAGCAACTCTTTGTATCGGAGGCGGTATGGGTATTGCAATGTGTGTTGAAAGATAAGTTATTTTTCAATGGAACTTCCTGTTGTTAATCACCCAGATTACGTAGCTAAAATTAACGAAGATAACAAATTTCCTATCCAAAAGTTTGGTGCTTTAGCAAAATATTTATTAAATGTTGGTGTGGTTAAAAAGTTTTATATTCCTCAAGAATGCTCTACAGAAACAATGAAAACATCACACTCATTAGAATATATAAATCATATTAGAAATAAGACTTTAGATATGAGACTTCAGAAAAAAATTGGCTTTCCAATAAATGATAGCGTTGTGAAAAGATCCTTTATTGCAACTGGCGGAACTGTTCTTGCAAGTAAGCTTGCTCTAGACTCGAAGCTTGCATGTAATACTGCGGGTGGCAGTCATCATGCTACATTCGATTGTGGTGCTGGTTACTGTGTCTTTAATGATGTCGCTGTAGCAGCAAATTATTTAAAAAATAAGAACCTCGCTAAGAAAATACTTATAATCGATTTAGATGTGCACCAAGGAAACGGAAATTCAGAAATATTTAAAAATGATAAAGAAGTTCTAACATTTAGCATGCATTGTGCCTCTAATTATCCTGCTAAGAAATCAAAGAGCGATATTGATATTGAACTTAAAGATCAAATGGAAGATGAGGAATACTTAAATATTCTTCATAAAAATTTAAAGGATCTTAACAAAGATAAGTATGATTTTGTATTTTACGTAGCAGGAGTAGATATTCATTTTAATGATCGTTTAGGGAAACTAAAAATTACTGATGAAGGAATTAATAAAAGAGATCAAATAGTAATTGAAAATTTTAATTCAAAAAATATTCCTTTATGTGGTGTTTTAGGAGGGGGTTACAATAAAAGTTTTGAAAAACTTATTGAGCTTCATTCAATGTTGCACAAAAATTGCGCTAAAATTATTTAAACTCAGCTCTAACTGCCTTAAAAGGAGTTCCAGGGGTTAGAGCCGAGCTTACAAACAATTTATTTAAGAATCTATTTAAAATGAACACTAGAAAATGACGCGCTACAATTTTAACTGTGGCAAATTTTCAAAAAATTTTAAACTCTCTGGATTAGCTATTGCCTCTTTATTATTGATGGTTTCTCCATGAATTACTTTTCTAACCGCTAGTTCAACTATTTTACCACTTTTTGTCCTAGGAATTTCTGGTACTTTTATAATCACTGATGGAACATGTTTTGGAGAGCAGTTTTTTCGAATTTTTGATTTAATTGTTTTTATTTTTTCATCATCTAACTCTTCATTGTTTTTTGTAGTAATAAATAAGACAATCCTTATGTCATCGTTATAATCTTGCCCAACAACTATCCCTTCAGTAATGAAATCAATGTCTTCAACTTGCTGATAAATTTCTGATGTTCCTATCCTAACGCCTCCGGGATTTAACGTAGCATCAGATCGTCCTCTCATGATAAAACCATTATTTATAGTTCGCTCAATGAAATCACCATGATGCCAAATATTTTTAAATCTATTGAAATATGCATTGTGATATTTTTGTCCATCATTATCACCCCAAAACTTTACAGGCATGGATGGAAAAGGTTTTTTAACTACAAGCTCCCCCTTCTCTCCGTCTTTTACGCTTTTTCCCTCATCTGTAAAAACATCCACATCAATGCCTAAGCTTTGACCTTGAATTTCTCCCGTGTATACATTTGAGTAAAGATTTCCTAAAACTAAACAGCCAACTAAATCTGTTCCTCCTGCAATAGAAGCAAGATGAACATCTTTCTTTAAATTATCATATACATACTTAAAGCTTTCCTCAGCTAAGGGAGAGCCTGTTGAAGTTATTATTTTTATTGAACTTAGATCTAGATTTTTAATATTATATTTTTCATTCTTTAAATGATCTATGTATTTAGCGCTAACTCCAAACAGATTTATTTTCTTGTTTTGACAATACTCTAAGAGAACATCTATTTTTGGATATACAGGTGCTCCATCGAATAAAAATATAGAAGAACCTGTTGCTAATCCTCCAACCAACCAATTCCACATCATCCAGCCCGTAGTAGTATAATAAAATAATTTTTCATTATCCCTGATATCGCAATGAAGCATGAATTCTTTATTATGTTCAATTAAAACGTTTCCAGCTCCATGTATTATGCATTTTGGTTTTCCAGTAGTGCCACTTGAATAGAGAATATAAATAGGATGATTAAATTCAAATCGTTCAAAAGTTTCATCCATTTTTTCTTTTTCTAAAACCTGGTCAAAATTTATATAATTTTTAAGATTAATCCTTTCTTTCTTATTATATGCAAACACTAAAGTTTTTTTTATTGAAGGAATTTGCTTTAAAATATTTTTAATTTTTTCAAGAATGTTAATTTTTTTACCATTATAAAAATAGTGATCACTAGTAATTAAAATACTAGGATCAATTTGTTTAAATCTATCTACAACTCCTTGGATTCCAAAGTCTGGGGAACATGACGACCAAATAATTCCATTTTTTGCACAAGCTAAGAAACCTATTATAGACTCAATTTTATTTGGAACATAAGCAGCAACACGATCTCCTTTTTTTAAACCTATAGATTTTAAGTAGTTAGAAAATTTACAAACTTTACTATAAAGTTGTTGCCAAGAAATCTCTTCTTCAAACCCTTTCTCAGATAAAAAACTTATTGCCATCTCTGATGACTTTTTCTTAAGAATATTTTCAGAATAATTTAATTTAGAATCTGGAAAGAAATTAGTCTTATTGAATATTTTATTATATTTAATTATTTCCTTTCCTTTATCTCCAATAATCTTTGAATAGTCCCAAAACTTTGACCAAAATTCCTCCGGATGATCTACTGACCATTTCCACAAATTTTTGAAATTATAGTTCGATTTTATATTTATATATTTTGAAAAATCCTCAAGAAGAGATTCTTTTTTTCTTTTATCAGAAGGTTTCCACAGAAATTTTTCCATAAAAGCTAGCTTAGCTTTTATTTTTTTATCTTAATAGATATTTTTTAAGAATAATTTTCTGAACTAAAACTGCTTTATTTGTTTTAATATCTCTTTTTTTAAATAAAAAATTTATTAACCAACGCATGTCACATATGAATAAAACTAATTGACGAAAAAAAGCAGAAAATGTGACAAAAATTGATCTTATCCGACTATTTGCCCTATTCTTTAATGTTTATTAATTATTTATTTTTTAATATGTTGCACCCAGTTTATAATAGCTAATTATGGCTCAGAATATTTCAGTTCCAGATATAGGTGATTTTAAAGA
>Ga0315315_10001572_pt1 | contig 20970 bp, 17 predicted proteins | sample M140m3416metaG_FD_203699 | JGI IMG/M metagenome (GOLD analysis project Ga0315315, IMG submission 203699) | Ammonia-oxidizing marine archaeal communities from Monterey Bay, California, United States - M1 40m 3416 | ecosystem: Environmental > Aquatic > Marine > Intertidal zone | place: USA...
GGGGGACAAGTTTTGGATGCTTTGTGCCACCGGACCGCCGGGGAGGGGGGGGCTGTTCGTAATTTGTCCACGAGATCTGGAAATCTGGACATTCTGCGGACATGTGTACATACCCACTAAAATGTACACATGTCTATTATCAAAATATATATGCATACATTTTTCCAAACGGGGACAAGTTTTGGATGCTTTGTGCCACCGGACCGCCTGGGAGGGTGGGGTGTTCGTAATTTGTCCATGGAATCTGGAAATATGGACATTTTGCGGACGGCCATGCATGGCCTTCTGAGTGATAGACATATACATTGGGTCTGGTGCCTATGTATACATTTTTCCAAACGGGGACAAGTTTTGGATGCTTTGTGCCTCCGGACCGCCGGGGAGGGGGGGCTGTTCGTAATTTGTCCACGAGATCAGGAAATCTGGACATTCTGCGGACGACCATGCATGGCCTTCTGAGTGATAGACATATACATTGGGTCAAGTGCCCATGCATACATTTTTCCAAACGGGGACAAGTTTTGGATTCTTCGTTCCACCGGACCGCCGGGGAGGGGGTGGCTGTTCGTGATTTGTCCACTTAGTCTCAAAATCCGACCCTCGATATTTTAGAGGGTGCTGGTGGCTCACGGTGGCCGTTCTTTCGCTTCCGTTGTAAAACCTTGTAAAACCCGAATGTGTCCAACAGGGTCTTCAAAATGCCTTGGCAGTCCTCCCCGCTTCCATCCCCCTTTTCAACCAGCGACTCAGTGATCATCTCGTCGTCCCTCATGAAGTCGGACGTGCGTGCTTGCTTGATGTTGATTACTTGTCGTTGGAAGTCTTCAATCGTTGGATTGGGAGACACGGTTTTGATCGTCTCCGCATACCAGCTGGTCACTCGGTCCGCGTCCGGCTTGGAAGGATCGGCGTAGCCCTGCGACATGGGTCGTTTGGTTCGCCCCTCCGCCTGGTCTTTCTCGGCGTGTGAAAGCGGTAAATCGCCAAGAAATAATCGCACTGCCTTGCGGCGGCGAGGGGCGTCGCTGCTACTGTCACCGGAGTTCATAACCGTCGTCGTGCAATCGATATTAACGGCCTTTTCGCAGCTTCCTCTGGTCGCAACGCAGATCGCGTCGCAGTTCGAGGTCTTAAACGCCTGCATCACTTTGGAGCGATTCGACACGCCGCCGTGGTAGACAAATATCTGGCGCTCTGGGAAACTGCGCCTGAGGTATTCCGCCAACAAATTGCAAGGGTCTGCATATGCGAATAGAATCAGAACGCGTTCTTCCGAAATGTGTTTTAGTCTCTCGACGATGGCATTCATTTTCGAACATTTCTTAAGCGGCCACGAATCGACCGTCGCCGCCACGTCCAGAGGGAGCGGCGTTCCGATTGGACCGGTGACGCCGGTTATGTCGTCCTTCACTAGAAGCACTTCACCAGCGGCGTCCCTCACAGGCGACAAGGCGGGGTCAGCACGCATTGGCGGCTTCGACAACGCCGGGTGCATCGCCGTCCTTCTCCCAACGGTAAGCTGACAGAAGAACTTTTTCTGGCTCCTGTCCTTGTCAGCTTTGAGTAGTGCTCGCTGATTTCCACTAGCATTCAGCCAAAGAATCAACGCCTTCATAAATTTATCAGCTGCGGTATACAGGTCCTTGTTCACTTGCGTCTGAATTTCAACCTCATTTTCCCCCAGCGTGTGGGGAACCTCGATTTGCGTGGTCTCTGGAATGTTATCAGTTTTTAGTTTCACGACGTACTCCCTTGCCACGCGTTTTGCAGCCTCTCTGCACATCGTCTTTTGCACAAAGTTTTCTTTTTTGAAAGCCGCCGGGTCGATCACGAAGCGCAAAAAGGAGTAAACATCCGCGGACGTGTTGATGCAGGGTGTAGCCGAAAGGCCGATTGTTACTCGTGGCTTGTTTATCTTGTCGAATTGGTCGAGTGTCACGTAAAGCGTCTTGGACATGTCTACTTCACACTGAGCATCCATGCCCGGCGAACCGTTCCTAAACTCTTGAAACTCGTCAATCACGATGATGTCCACTTTGCCAAAGGCCTGTATGGCCTGCTTCCGAGCCCTCATAACGTTCTCGGCGGAGCATTTTTGGATCCGAAAGTTGTTTCGTTTCTTGTCCCGCAACGCGGTTTCTGCGCGCAAAATGTTAACTGCATCGGCATGCAGCGTGTGAATCGATGAGATCACAAACCACCCGCCGCTTTCGTCGGAGGCGTCAAACCGCCGTCGGAATTCTTGCAACGCGGACAGTCGGCCTCCGCCGTGGTAGATGATGGCATTCTGGAACCCTTGGTCGTCGCACTCTTCCTTGAACTGGTCGAACACAGTTTCCCCCATCGATGGTACGATGCAAAGAACAAACATTTTGGTCTCCATTATATTTTTGGCGCATTCGTGTGCGGTCAACAGTGATAAGAGCGTTTTTCCGGAGCCTGTGCCTCCAAGAAAAATTAATCCTTTGCGGCCTTTTTTAATAATCTGCAAGCCCTTCTCCTTGGCCGCGTTTTGCTCGGCAGAAAGGACCTTCATCGCCCGGGCTCGTTGTTCAACCAGACGGGGCGTGGTCCAGCCACGTGCTTTTCGGGCCCACGACACCCCTCCACCAGCGGTTCAAAAAAACGCTACAGCCTCGTTTTTGTATCCGCCGCCGAGAGGACGGAGTTGCCGGTATTCTGGTCACGAATCGAGGCGTCCAGCAGCTGCCAGTCGGAGCAGGAAATACAGACAATCATCTTCGTAATTATCTTTCTGCTGGCGCTTATGTGGTTGGTATCATGGAGTAAAGCGTGAGTTGTGTGTTTTCCTGGGAAAAGGGCGGACCGGTTTTTAGATTTTTCCGAGCGTCCGAAATAAACCCCTCGTGGCAACAACTTATTGGAACATTGGAACGTCGCAAGACGCCAATGGCGATCAAAGCGCTGCTTCTGATTTTTGTGTCCGTGGACACCGTGAACGCCGCGGGAACATCATGTGTCTATGACGCGCCACTTCTTCCCAAGTGCTCGGCAACGTGCGGAGGGTGCGGCCTTAGCACGTGCTCACCGATGGAGATCTATGGCGCTACGAGGAAGTTGCTGCGAGGCAGCAAGGTAGTCGACGGTGTAAATGTTGACACTCTGGAAGAAATTGCTGCCGGTGACGCCGATTGGACACTGCTAAATGCGGACACCAGTTACCTCAAAAAAGAGGGAGGCTCCCTCTGCACCCTGGCAGGAACGAACGCCATGTTTCACCCGATTAAGAAAGTTTTGACTCCGCGAGGCCACAAGCACTTTTTCGATTTCAAGGTGGAAGTCCAGAAGAAGTGCATTGCCAATCCGAAAAGCAAGACTGTAACGCTCGATACGTGGACATTCGTCGATGAGTTCGGCACCCAGAGCTCTCCTGTGTCCGGCCTCACGCATCCGTGCTGGGTGGATTGCAAACTTGAGGATGTAGTACTAGCTGATGGTACCACCGAGGAGCGGTACCAATGCACGCTTAGAACCACGGAAGAGAAGGTCGCATACAACGCCAAGGGCGATAGTGCAAAAGTGGCTAAAAAACAATCCGCCCTATCGGCGGTAGGCGGCTGGCCGAATCCATGTGCGGGACAGGACATCCCAGAAGTTGTTGCGACCATGTACATGGGCCCCGAAATGAAGGCGCAGATGGATGCCTTCGACATTAGCGACATGTACGACAATCGATCGCATGCGATCGCCTCGATGGGGGGACAACAGTGCTTGGACGTAGACGAACACGGCAATCTTTTGCCCAGATGTTACCCAATGGATCCACACTCGGCTGGGGTAATGTACGATGCGATGACGAATCCAGCTGATATGATGGCGATCATGGAGAAGGCCATGTTGAATGGGCAGCGGTCGTGCAAGTTTAACCAGGACCAAAAGTTTATGAACATGGCAGATACTGCTAACATGATGTATCAATACTACAAAAATGGTGTAGCAGATGGCACCCCGCTGACCCCGTCAGAGGCGGAGAAAATGGCGTTCATGGTAGATAACATGATGGGGGGGACAATCGTAAAGGAAGATATTAAGGGGAAGACCGCCTTGGCGAATGGCTGCGAATGCAATATGAAGTACTTTAATACAAACGCAGAAATGCTTGCGCTGTTCGTGCCTATGACTGAACAGTCCCCCACGAGGCCCCATTTCGTTCCCCAGCCATGTTTCCAGGACATCCACGGCCAGGCTTACACTTACAACCAAGTCAAGAATAATGAAGTCGAGCTCTACAAGATCTGGAAATTTGACACCGAGGGGTTTAACCTTGGATGCGACCACTACACGTGCCATAATGGCGTGATTGATCACATCGATACACAGGCCGTTAGTGTCTACACGAGAATTGCAAGCGAGTCTTTTACAGCAGCCCTTGCAGCCGGCGACATTAAGTCCAACGCTGATGCTGCTACGTACATGCATTCTATCTACGGAGAGAGCGCGGCTCGGTTCGAACTTAACCGTCGTCTGACCAATCAGGCCGTCGGCGAAATCGCGTGCGGCACTGTCAAGGATACTTTCCACGCCAATGGTTGCGCACATGACCATTGCCCCGGCAGCCACAATGATGGCTCGACGGTGTACGACCATACGCACAGCTCCGGCGGCACCGGATCGGGACTTGCCTACTCTCCTAGCGGCACCGGATCGGGACTTGCCTACTCTCCTAGCCGAAAGCGCAAGTAAACGCGGCCGAAATACTGACGCGTTCGCAAACCAGGCGGGGCGTGGTCCAGCCACGTGCTTTTCGGGCCCACGACACCCCTCCACCAGCGGTTCAAAAAAACGCTACTGAGTGTTTCCAACGTATTGGTTCGAGATAAGACCCGTATGAAACACGCGGTGTTCGGGGACCGGAACTGGGGTGTGGCGTGCCTCGAAGATGGCGAATGAGTGTACGTCTGTAGAGCGTATGTTTTCCTGAGGAAAGGGCGGACCGGTTTTAGATTTTTCCGAACGTCCGAAATAAACCCATCGTGGCAATATCTTATTAAAACATTGGAACGTCGCAAGACGCCAATGGCGCTCAAAGCGCTGCTTCTGATTTTTGTGTCCGTGGACACCGTGAACGCCGCGGGAACATCGTGCGTCTACAACACACCGCTCAAGCCAAAGTGCGCGGCAACGTGCGGCGCATGTGGCCTTTCTACGTGCAAAGAGATGGAGATCTATGGCGCGGTCAGTTCGACAGACTACCCCGATGCTAACATGTGGGCCAATGCGAAGGATGCGGTCGACTTTGCTGCGTTCGTGGCCGGCAACCAGGGCTACCTCAAAAAGGGTGGCGGTTCTCAAGGCTTGTGCTACCTCAACGGCACAGTCGCCGGCTACCCTTTGGTAGGAGGGCACCGCCACTTTTTCGAGTACAAGGTCGCAATGCAGAAGGAGTGCATTGCCAACCCAGGTGAGAAGTTTGCGACGCTTGCCTCCTGGACATATGTCGATGAGCTCGGCCACGAACACGCGACTCAGACCAACATGAAACATCCATGCAATGTGTTTTGCTCGCTTCACTCTCACAACGAGGACGGGGTGGCACATGTCGATAACAACGGGATTCCGAAGGACAAGTTCCAATGCGAACTTAGAACCACGGCGCAAGCCGTCGGATACCACGCCAAGGCCGATTATGGTATGGTGGCTAAAAAGCGCGCCGCCATCACTGCGGAAGGGGGCCTTGGGGAGAACGGCCCTTGCGTGATGAAGGACTCAGTGGCTGTTATCATGGCGAGCGAGATGTTTGGCATGGATGCGCAGATGGAGATGTACAACATGGATTACATGTACGCAAGTAGGACGGAAGGAATTGCGGGTTTTATGGTGGACAACCCCGACGGAAGCCCTGGTCTGGACGAGGCCGCAGCAACGGTGATGTGGAACTTGTTTACAAATCCTTCCAATATGATGACACTCATGAAAAAGGGCATGAGGGCGGTGCAGCATGCTTGTATGCATAACCCCACAACAAAGTACATCAACCTCGTTGACTCCAGTGTTATGACCACGGCAGCGTACTTTACGCCCAGTGCTGACGCGCCGTTTGCATACGCTACGGACGGAAACCCAAGTGTTGAAATGATGCAGTGGATGTCGCTTGCCGATTCGATGTTCGGGCAACAAATTATAAAGGAAGATGTCAAGGGAAAGACCGCGTTATTCAACAACTGCGAGTGCAATATGAAGTTCTTTAATACAAACACGGAGATGAAGGAACTGTATGTATCGATGACCAAGATGATGGCCGCTGGGTTCACTGACGCGGGGGAGCCCAACAAACCCATGTTCGTCCCCATGTACTGCTACAAAGACCAGGACGGTGTGGCCTACTCGCGTCAAGACCTTGCAGACAAGGAGGTTCCTCTGGCCAAGCTAATGAAGTTTGATGCCAATGGGTATCACAGAGGGTGTGAGCATTGGACGTGCAAGAACGGTGAAAAGGTGGACAGTTACATTGAGCCCGTTTCCATCTACACGAAAGTTGCAAGCGAGTCTTTAACAACAGCCCGTGCAACCGGCGACATTAAGTCCAACGCTGATGCTGCTACGTACATGGATTCTATCTACGGAGAGAGCGCGGCTCAGTTCGAACTTAACCGTCGTCTGCCCAATCAGGCCGTCGGCGAAATGGCGTGCCCCACCCTCAAGGATACTTTCCACACCAATGGTTGCACGACTAACCAGTGCCCCGGCAGCCACAGCCCTTCTGATGGCTCGACGGTGTACGACCATACGCACGAGCGCAAGCGCAAGCGCAAGTAAACGCGGCCGAAATACTGACGCGTTCGCAAAAGGGGAAAGGGGAATCGGTATGATGCGAAGCGGACTGCATCCGCCAAGCGCCGAATGGGGGGTGGTGGGAAAAGGGGCAACATCGCACACACCTCGCGCGGGGCGCGGTCCCGCCGCCGTGCGCGTGTTTCTGCTGTGACTCGGACCGGGCCCGGGGCGCGGTATTCAAGTCGTCATGTAAAACAGACACTTGTAGTTTTAACGTTCCCATCGCTATTTTTGGAAAGCACCACCGCTTCCACACCCCAACGGCGCGCACCACCCCAAAAGACATGGACGACGACGAACTCGACTCCAGCACCGAGGCGCTTCTGAAACTGCTCGACTCGGCCAGCAAGTCGCTGAGTCCGAAGCAGCTCTCGATTCTGACGAATATGAACTTCAACCCGGGGCTCCAGGCCATCGTCGCCGGCGCCGGTGCGGGGAAGACCCGGTTGCTTGCGTTTATCGCCATTCTGGCCTCCCTAAAGGCTACCGGGGGCGTTTCGATCCTCGCCGCCACGCGAACCGCAAAGATGGAAGCCTACGAACGGGCGAATGGCTTATACAAGCAACTCGACTTTGAGGTGCCGTCGGTGGTTCGGCCACTTTCGCTGGCGAGGGTCAAGACGATCCACGCAGTGGCGCATGCGCGTGCAAAGGAGCAAAATGACGAATCCGGCGGATCGGGCGTCGTCGTCGTGGCCAAGGCCACCATCACGGAGCTGCTCTACCGATCGATCTTGGACGAAACCGAAGAGGTCGAGTCTGATCCGAGAGCGTCGACGGACAGCAAGGACGACGTAGTTATCAACGTCCCGCCCCACGACGCCGCGGCACTCTTATACAACGTGCGCGCCGAGCGGCTGAAGAACGGATTGCCAGTTGTCGACGACGCGCTTGGCCCAACGGCCAGACGCGTTCTCGAGCGCCTGCAACGCGAGATGGAGTGCAACGAAAATGGAATGGAGCTGATCGACTTTGACTTGATGATTTCCAGGCTGGCCTCGAGCGGTGAGCCGTTGGGTGGCCCGGGCGACGTGCTTCTTGTAGACGAGGCGCAGGATCTCAGCCGCTCGCAAGTGCAAATCATAATGAACACGCTCGAAAACGACTCCTGCGTCGTTGTGCTCGGCGACGACTCGCAGGGGATCTTCCACTTCAGCGGAGCCATGGACAACACGATCCACGACATGAAGAAGCTGGCCGTAGGCCATGGGATCGAAGTGGCGGAGAACCGCCTCATGCAGAATCATCGCTCGACCGAGTCGATTGTGCAGTGTTCCGAGCGGATGCTGCCCGCGTTGGACCGTTCCTTGCGCACGGGCATCGAGGGCAACGGGGAGGCCAGCAAGCCCGTGGAGGTCGTGCTGTCTCAGTGCCCTGGTACGGTTGCGAACAAGATTTGCGACCTAATCCAGCAAGATGGGTTCACGCCTGGCCAGATCGTGGTGCTACGCCACAAGGGGTTTAGCCATGCGGACCCGGTGGTCAAAGCATTGGGGAGGACGGCGGCGGAGCGGAAGATACACCTGCCGATTGTCCTTCCTGGGCAGGATGCGCTGTCATCGATCCAGATGAAGACCGTGGCGATTCTCCAGCTTGCATTAGGACTCGAATTTTTCGTGGAGTCGCCCGACGACGGTTCGCGTGCGATGAGGGCGTTCTTACGCTCGTTGAGACACACGCGAGGCGCTCCACCGCTTGCAGTTGCGGCGATTGAAGCTGTATGGACGCGCCGACGGTGCGACCCGTCCGTACTCTTCACACGGCACGAGAGTGCCCTGCTGGGCGAATTTCAGAAACTCGAATCGGAGGAGCCAAAATCGGAGAATGCAAAACGGCAGCGAACCGATGGCACGAGCATTAAATTTTCGAACTTTGAAGAAACGGTGCGTGTGGCATCAGCTGCCATCAAACAAGTGAAGGAGCGGCTGCGGCAAGCCGCGGCGGCGAATTTACCACTCCGCCCCATCGTGGTTTCCTCCGACAAACAGTCCAAGCTAAGCGGGCCGGATTTTGGGATTTCGAAAGAAAGGCGGCCTGTTTTTGAGCATCCGGGTGGCGCGCTGGTCTTCATAATCATGCGCGACCTTGTGGACCACACCTTCACCGACGGGGACGCCATAGACGTGGAGGAGGTCGTTCGCGCATTTGACGTCCCGGCAACGGACGACGAGTCGTTGGAGGACGTCATGGTGAGGCAAGTCACAAAGCTTTCCAGCAAGATGTTGGACAAAGAAACCAACGGCAAGCTCATCTTTTCGACAATTCACAGCTACAAAGGAAGAGAGCGGGAGGCTGCGTTCGTGATCGACATTAAGAAACCGTTTTGCAACCCGGACGCCGCCAAAAAGGCTTCCCTGTCGGCCAAACACGATGGCGGGTGCACCAACCTGGCAGGGTCCCAGATGTGCTCGTGCCACGGGTTTGTTCATGGTCTGAATCGGATGCGCGAGGCCGGAATGAATGAAAAGTTGCGATTGTACTACGTCGCCGCCTCACGCGCCAAACGCCGTTTGTTTCTGCAGTTCGCCGAGGTCTTCGACAAGCTCGATTTAGTTTGCCCGAAAGCTGGGCGCAACGAAGGCAGCTGGACTCTGATTGATAACGACTCGCCGGCGCGTTAAGAGAGGAGGGGTCATGTCAGCTTTGCAGCAGGCAAATTTTCTTCTCAGCTGTGCGCAATTGGCTTGCTGCGCCGCCATCTGCGCGGCGGCTGCGCAGCCCAGGGCCACAACTAACTACCTGGTCGTCCAAGAAACGGGAGGTGCCGCTGCAACGCCGGCTTCGGATGGGTTTAAGATGCCCTTCATTGCGGCCCCCCCCCCGCAAAGCATGGCGGATCGTTAGCCTTTATCGGCGGGTGGTACCGACGGCGTAGGGGGTCTCGGTCGCTGACAATTAAAGTCCCCGTAGAAGTTGTCTACCCGTCCAGTCGTCTACCCGTCGTGGGTCCGGGACATTTCCAAAATCTTCCAAGATTTGGAGATGTCATGCACACACGGTATCACATCCGTAAAATGTCCAGAGTTTCAGATAGTGGACTGCTGGGTAGCCTGAGGAACAGATTGCACAAACTAGGAAAAGAAAGAATCTCGTTTTGCTGTGAGAGGATGGCCAATACCTACACCTCGCATCCCCGGCAAATAGCCAGCGAGTTGTCGATTTGGCAAGAGAGGCTGGGCAGAGCAGAAGCGCACATCACATCACAGGGGAGCCAGGACGGTGTACTGAAAGCGCTCTTTGAGGATCTTGGCAATGTGAACCATGAGTTTGTTGAGTTTGGCTTCAACTCAAAAACATATGAGGGTGGATCAGGAGCCAATACACTTCAGCTACAGCGTCGGGGCTGGCATGGACTTTTGATGGACGGTGGTTATGAAAATGTCAGTATTCACCTTTATCGTGAATTGTTGGGTCCACATGGTATTGTGCATCTATTACAAAAACATGGTGTTTCAAAAAATGTGGATTACATGAGCATTGACTTTGACTCGTTTGATCTTTGGGTTTTTCGAGCTGTTGTTCAGAGCGCCTGGCGCCCTCGCGTGCTCACTGTCGAATATAACCCATGCTTCCCTTTCAACTCTACCCTTGCTCTTCAATTTCCAAAGGAAGATAGTTTCTGGCAGCCTGGAGACAAGGTCTGGGGAGCCTCCCTTGGAGCTCTGGACTTGATTGCGCGTGAAAACGGATATACGATGGTGTATGTGGTTACAGGATTGGATGCTTTTTTTGTGCGCAATGATGTACTTGCCCAACGTGAGGTGAAGCCTCTCAGCTCTTGGCCGCCTGATCGACTTGTTGAGGCGCACTATTCTGAAGACGGTAAATGGGCTCGTTATCCCAGAGCGCTCACCCGCGCGGGTCGGTATATGCCACTGACGTTGGGTGGAGCTCGAGCTGGATATTTGATGGGATGGTGGTCCAAAAAGATGTCTGTTGATGATATTACTGCTCGTGAGCATGCCAATTCGCTGGAAGATGTTAGCGTCTATCTCCACACTAAAAGGCATGGCGAGGCTAGAAAGGCGGCATCGGTGCAAGCGTATGCCAAACATATTTTGACACGTAAATGGGATTGAGAAATGTCTATCTTGTGAATGAATATGCATACACATCCGTAAAATGTCCAGATTCCTGGATTATTTGGACAACGTGCGGACGCCCCACCCCTCCCAGCGGTCCGGTGGCACAAAGCATCCAAAACTTGTCCCAATTTGGACATTTATATGCATGGTCACGTGGCCGTATAGACATGTCTATCTTGTGAATGAAGATGCATACCCATCCGTAAAATGTCCAGATTCCTGAATTATTTGGACAGAATGCGGACGCCTCCCCCCCCCCAGCGGTCCGGTGGCACAAAGCATCCAAAACTTGTCCCCGTTTGGAAAAACGTGTACATGTATACTTGCGCGGTATGCATGTCTATTTGAGTTTATAGACATGCATACATTTTTCCAAACGGGGACAAGTTTTGGATGCTTTGTGCCACCGGACCGCTGGGAAGGGGGGGGCGTCCACACTTTGTCCACGGAATCCAGGAATCTGGACATTTTACGGATGGATGTACATATTCATTTACACGAGTTTCGTCGAAATTTCAAACACAAATAGATTGACACCTCCGTTGTCTTCCACATCATGCGGATACGTAAATGTTGGTCTAGGTTTGTAAGAAGCGTAATCTTTCCGACCAGTTTTGCCAACCACGAACGTCCTGGTCGAACGCGTCCGCGTTTAAGAATATGTCGTCCATGTTCATAACACGAGACAAGTCCCACTGACTGATGTCTTGGTTGAACGCAGAAGCTCCCCGAAACATTTCTTGCATGTTTTCCACCTTCGACACTTTCCATGTACCGATGTCCTGGTTGAAAGCAGTAGCCCCTAAAAACATTCCATTCATGGTTTTCACCTTCGACACGGTCCACCGGCCGATGTCCTGGTTGAACGCAGAAGCTCCCCGAAACATTTCTAGCATGTTTTCCACCTTCGACACGGTCCACCGGCCGATGTCCTGGTTGAACGCAGAAGCATACATAAACATTCCCTCCATGTTTTCCACCTTCGACACTTTCCACCGGCCGATGTCCTGGTCGAACGCAGTAGCCCCAAAAAACATCGAGTCCATATTTTCCACATTCGACACGTTCCACCCGCCGATATCCTGGTTGAACGCAGCAGCACCGTAAAACACTCCTCTCATGCCTGTCACATTGGACACGTCCCACCCGCCGATGTCCTGGTTGAACGCAGTAGCCCTAAAAAACAGCATACCCATGTCTGTCACTTGGGACACGTCCCACCCGCCGATGTCCTGGTTGAACGCAGTAGCCCTAAAAAACAGCATACACATGTCTGTCACTTGGGACACGTCCCACGAGCCAATAGGCCCGTACTTCGTGTGCGGTTCCGCGCCGGTTGCATCTGCGGCGAGCGTCTCTTTAACGGCAGCTAGAATGGTTGCGTTTGTCAACCGCAGATCACACCACTTTTCGAACTGCTCCTTCCACCGCATTGGCCCGGTCGGAGGCATTGCATGATCCCCCGTCGTGCGGCTGGGCTCGGCGAAGCCGAGTGCCGTGCACACAGCCTGCCAGAACCAATCGTCGGTGCCCGACATATACCGCCCTCCAAAGAGTTTGTTGCAGATTGCTACCACCTCGTCGCACGACGACGCTTTCTTCAGTTGCTGAATCAATGTGGAGGAGTAAGCAAACCTCCCCACCTCCGATCTGATATCATCTGGCATGCCCCGGAGCAGCCTTCCGTACGCCGCCTTATTCTGGTCGAAGAGGTCGTCGTACGAAAGCGTGGTATCACCGTTGTCCTTGCTCGCGGGCTCCACCTCCACTCCCGACGCGTCCGCGCTCGGAAGCGACGACAGGTTCGTCAGCGACGGAAGCGCCATCGCGTAGAGGCGTTACGAAACACACCGCTCTCTAGTTTCCCAAGGCCGTGCGAGGTTTATGAGATATGGTACCATTTTCAGCCCGTTGTTGTAAAACATGTCGCTTCGCCCACAGGAAACGCAGACATGTAAATCTTGGAACAAGAGTCGCCTGCACAGTGTACTTGCAGTAGGCGCTCCCGCAGAACTACCCCCAGAACTGTGGCAGAGAATTCTTTTGCAGAACCGTCTCCTCGAAGAAGCAATCAAAGATGCACGTGCAGCATTGACTGAAGCATCGAGTATTCAATCGCCTAAAGACTTTTATGAGCGTGGCCAAGAAGCACTTAAAAATATGTGTGAGAAAATTACCGTCTTCGAGAATTTTGACAATATGGGAAGCTTAGATCGAAGGTGGATACAGTTGAGAGCTGATATGCGCAAAAGGCTGCAAGAATTCTTAACAAATGTTCACGGTTGGAATGTTACGGATTTCGATGGCGAGCAAAATGTCTTCAAAATGTGTTTAAAAATTCCTGAACTATTTGGCCGATCGTTACAGAAGGCAGCGCCTGTTTTAAGACGCCAGCCTGGCTTTCATGACAGCGACCTATTCAACGTTCCATAAGGAACGGTCGGGTGGGTGGGGGGTCTTTCGTCGGCAGTTGTTGTATGTTGGGCGCGTCTTGTACCAAGAAACAAACTAGCCATGTCCAACGCCGCCCGTGAGGTCATTGAAGAGAACCTGATTCGGTTCGACGCCGCACGGCACGGGTTGCATGCCCCCCACGGGTTATGCTTCTGTCAACCGGGGGAAATGCAAATCCGAGTTATTTTTGACAAGTGTTTTTGGGACCCTGTAACTAGTTCGTGGAAGGTGAAAAGCGAGCTTCGGCTGGTGCCCTTTGACGAGCTCCCAACAGGTGGCCACCGAAGAATGTGTTGCAAAGGTATGGAGCAAGACGAAGAAGGGGTTTGGATAGGAAGGGATACGCGTGTGTGTAGTATTCCTTAACGCATGTAGTGGCGCGTCGTGTCGTGGGTCGAGAAACAGTGTGACAGTGGTGGTCATTTAGAGGGAATTATATGTCAGATTTACGGAAGGAATCGCTTCAAAGATTTATGTCAAAGTTAGATGTGCTGGTTGGTGTAAGCGCCATCAACGAATCCGAGTACATTGAGTTTGCGCATATACTCAAAAACGCACACAGCTACTCCGAAGACGTGGAGAGACTCCGTAAAGAACTGAACGATCTAACCGCTCATTACAACGAAAGGTGTGGGGTATTACAAGATACGATCGATTTAATAAAAGAAGGTAGGAAGCCATTGTTGGAGCTTCTGAACTTGAAAGAAGAAAATATATCTGATTTGAGGGAAACAATATTGGTTTTGAAAGCGGCGGCCGAAGAAAAAAAAGTCAATGGCACGAGAAAACGAAAACGGTGAGACCGAGAACGCACGAACTCTGAATATGGATGCACAACAAAGATTTTTGGCAAAAAGAAAAGATGAATATTGGTGCCTTGCCTCCAATGGGGTTACCCCGCAGGGAACACACGTTATGTTGCCACCAGAAGGTAAAGTTTGCAACTTTTGTGGCAACCCAGCAAACCTCAGGTGTTCTGGTTGCATGATCATATTTTACTGCGATGAAAAGTGCCAAAAAGAAGCCTGGAAGGCGCACAAGCCACAATGCGATTCTAAGAAAACTTACGTTGTTGAGGATGATAACAATCGCTGCCGCCGCTGTCTGGCCCGAGCCACGGCCAAGAAGACGTCGAATGGAAGTTCTATTCGCATAGCGCGTGGGGTTTACGAACGGATTATTGCAAGTCCTACATGGGACGAATTTAAAGCCTCACCTCTTCCAATTGGCGGTAACCTCGCTTCAGTACTGGGTTACCGAAACTATCTTTATCTAAAGTGGAAACGTGGTTGCGACTGTCGTAAATGATAGCAATTTGCCGCTGCCGCGTTACCATTCTGTTTTTTCATCGCCGTGAATGGCGCGGGCTGTGAATTGGGTGGCTGAGCAGCCACCCGATTTCTCATATGATGCATCTAACATCTCCCCAATGTACAAGCATGCGCATGTATGGGTTTTGAGGTAGGTTCTTTCATAAGGTAGACTGAACGAGGAAGTACCAATAACAATGGCGTCTGTGATAGATGAGTCGCAATCGTTACGAGGAAACGTGCTTTTTCACCCCGCGTTCGTCACACCACACACGGTACCAGTTTTCCTGAGATCCGCGGCTCTTCGCGTGGCCGCGGGCACGCTCCTCATGGCTGGCGTTTTCGCTGCAATTGTCGCGTTAGCTGTTAACGGACCAAACGACGACCGTCTGTCTTGCGCGCTTGCAAGTGCAACATGCCTGGTTGCATTCTACCACTATTCAAAACTAATCTCGATTCGCGACCAATCCGCTCCGAGGATCAAACTGAGCAAACCCGGCGACGTGCCCATGGGCCAACCATCCCAACTAAAGTGGTCGTGGCAGGAGCTCGAAGTTGACGCCGTCCGATACAGCGACTGGATGGTTACGCTTGGGGCACTGACAATTGACCTGCACATCCTCAATGGGCAACACACGCGTCTGTTCCCTGTGGCTTGGAGCGTGGTGCTCTGTGGCTTAATGGTCGCGTGTGGCGCCTTCACCCGACTTGGAACCGACGAACTGGTGCCTCCGACTCCGAGCACGGATGTAACCAAGACGAGCGACGGCTGGGTCCGCATTCTCGGCGTTGTTTCGTTTGTGGTCGGCGTTGCTTGCCTTTTCTTGGTCTTATTCAACCTGCTTGACGGCCTCGACGACCCCTCTAATGGGTGGGTTTTCGCGTTTTCGATCCCGTGGGTCGGATACGGCGTGATTGCACTCATTGGCATAACCTGGCGCCAGATACAGCCCGATGGCTATTCGGAAGGCCTGTCCATCATGAAAGACCTCTCGTATGCATTGCTTGACATCTGGAGCAAGGCCGTATTTGCTTACTTCATTGGGGTGAAGGCGCTTGGCTTCGAGTCTCTCGTTTTTGGTCTCGTTTAGATTTGCAAAAAAGAGTGTTATAACGTTAGATTGTGTAACTTAGGTGCTTGCGTCGCCAGGCTAAAGCGCTCACGGTCTATGTTGTGGTCGATGTGACCGCAACAATTGGGCGTAATGAGGTTTCCAATTATGCCTCTTGTCGTCATATACAGGACCGTACCGCAAACACAAATATCGATCATCAGGTGGTAATTCGCGCTGACGAATACAAACTTCCTCCCGACGCTGATCCCAAGGTCCGATAGGTAGGACGGTTTTCATCGAACGAAATGACACGTTAAAAGTAGCGTGTGTATGTATAGGGCGCCTGCCATCGTTGGATTTTTCACACATCATTGTGCGTTGTAGCCGAGGGTGAATGGCGGCACTGATGAAGCGCATGTCGTGAACTGTGGCATTTTGCAAAATTCGCGCCATGCGCCGTTCTGTATCGAAAAGACCAAGATCGTTGTAGGAAGATATTCCGAGGAAGCGGTGGTCGCAGAATCGAACTCGATTAGTTTCCATATACGATTTGATGGCCGAACCATGCAACAGAGCAAACTGATCGTCTGTCCAATCACAATAACTGCGGCTCGAGTCACAGGACTGTTTGATCCAACCACATGTGCAATCGGCAAGAGACGCAGAAAGTACAATACCCGATGCCCATGGGTGAGCCGAATAATAGCATTTGGCACATGGAAGCGTGTGTATGCGAAACGGAATCATATGATCACTCCGAATACGCACAATCCACGTGTAAATTCTAGTATCGGAATGTAAACTGTAGAAGCATTTTACCAATCCACGAGTTAGGGAATATGCTGCGCCTTTGACGGGACATGAAGGACGATCCATCGACGGCATATACTCCACACTAAGTGCCGCAATATCGACACCTTTTAGCACGCGACGCACTCGCTCCTCTGTGTCATTAGCCCATGTTCCCATATTCATAAATATATGCGTACGTAATTTTAAAGGGAGTAGAAGATTATCTCGCATCTGTGCGCCGACACAAGGTGCGAAAAACGTGCGCAACGTTCCGCTTATGCACGCCCCTGGACCAGATTCCATGTCTAATCGAGATTATATGATGACACTCCGACCGCGTCTGGAACAGGTTAAGTCGGTGCTGTATACCTCAACCTCTACTGGTCTAGACAACCCGTTTTCAGAACCACGACAACCCTTCACCCATCGGTCGGGAACAAACGGAGACACGTGTCTAATGGGTGGGTTTTCGCGTTTTCGATCCCGTGGGTCGGATACGGCGTGATTGCACTCATTGGCATAACCTGGCGCCATATACAGCCCGATGGCTATTCGGAAGGCATGTCCATCATGAAAGACCTCTCGTATGCATTGCTTGACATCTGGAGCAAGGCCGTATTTGCTTACTTCATTGGGGTGAAGGCGCTTGGCTTCGAGTCTCTCGTTTTTGGTCTCGTGTAGATTTGCAAAAAAGAGTGTGATAATGTTAGATTGTGTAACCCCTTCGGTTGAGCTCACAGAAATGATGTGCTTGCTAACCATAAGTAAGCGTTGTAGAGTTTTAACACGAGAAGCATCTCACGTTCATTTGTCGATGCTTCCACTTTTGCCCATAGGTGGAGACCAAAAGCGTCCTGTCGAACACATAGAGGGCGAAGGGAGAAAAAAGCCGACACTGGTACATGGCTTGCTTCACAAAGTAGATTGGATCAGGTTAATGAAGCATATAAATGGACCCGACCCCAATCATTCAGACATTAGAAAGCCAGAGACTCACGCAGTGCACTTTGTTGCGAGTGTTCCAAATTCACAAGGAACACAGCATAAAATTACGCTGGAACTACGCAAAGATCTACTTTATCCATACTTACAGTTAGTACTGCGAAATGGTGAAGGTGAGCTTTGTGTGGAAACAGATGTAATTCCCCCTGATTCACTTAACGTTGAGAACCTGTTCAATTTTATGGAATTTGACGAGGATAAGGACGAAAACTCGAAATGTCTTGTGGAACCAACTAAAGGACGAGGAGATGCGGTTCTCACTGTGTTTGGAGTCATTGCGGACTCAATGGGCTTGGGCGGAATGAGTGTGGAAGACGGTGCAATGTTTACTCACAATTCCCCCTTTGTAAAAGCAGGCAACATGACCAAAACGTTGGCATTGTTGCGCGGCTTTGGGTACTACGAGGCGAGAGGATTCATTTCTATACATCTTATCAATGGTGTGGACAAGTACGAACTTCCAAAGGCCAAGCGTATGGATCTAACGTGGACTCACGCGTTGACAACCACACCAATCAAAGATCTTTACACTACAATTCTTAATTTCCACAGCGTTGTGGCACAAGAACCCATTCCTGAATTCACGCAAAGGCTTTACAGTCCACAAAATTGTAAAGAATGCGCGGAACGTGCCAAGGATGTAATAGATGAGATGAACCTCATATTTCGGAGGTGTTTCGGAGACAATTCCTACCAGGAGCTTTCAATGCGAGAGCTGGCAAACAAAATAAACATACAATTCGAAACTGGCGACGAGGCTCCCGATCCGTGTTATAATACACTCTTCTACAAGTTTATGCACCAGGTCTGGCAGCTGCGTATCCCAAGAGAATATGGAGACTTTTACGCCTACCCTGGCCAAGATCTTACTAAGGCATTCTGGAAATCTGGCGACGAGTCGAGTTTTATGGCGTGTGTGAAAAACCCAGTTGCCGGCGAAAAACCGATTCTTGAGTGGCGGCTCTTGCGTACAGACATCACCGTCACGTTTACCAGTTTCGAAGGTATACGCTTCAGTGAATAAGATCTCCTTTCGATACTCGAGGCTCATACCATCACAGTTAATTAATCTACGCACTTTTGGGTGCAATCGACGTGACGATTAGAACCGGGCGGTTGCCATACTCGAGGCTGAGTTTTCCCTCCTTCGTTAGGGGCATGTTGTCTGTGTCCACACCTCCAAAACAGACTTCCGACGTGATCACGCCATCCGACCAACACGTACCTAAGCAGAATTTTAAATCGGACACGCGGACGGCCGTGCCCGCATGGACCCTAAACGCAAGCACAATGCGAGCTTGCGTGTCCACAGGCGACAGTTTTTTGTAGAAAATTCCATACGATTGGACGGCTTGCTCCTCGCTGCTTCCAGAAGCGATCAGCTGACAGACCATCGAGTCTAATACGGCCGTTGCACTTTCGAGGTCCACCTTTGATGGTCTGTCGTCGCCCGTGCAGGCCTTCTCTAGGTTGCTGATCGAATTGCGAATGGCGTCTCTTGACTCTTCGGTCGTCGGTCCGGCTGTCTTTTCTCCACGCTCTCTCTTTTTACCAATGCGTGCAGCTACAACCAAGCGTTCGGCAACTGTTGAGATGACACAATCGATTTTGTGATTTGTTTCATTCGAGATGCACCTCACTGCCTCCATGTAGCCGTTCAACACAGCGAAAGACATGGAACCATTCACAAGTCCCTGGATGAACGAACGCGACTGTGACCCAACGTCCCAGTTCTGGGCATGTATGATCTTTTTTACAGCCTCGACCAGATTGGCATCCGAGCTTTCCATTAGCACACACCACAATAGCCATGCTCAGAACAATACAATAGCGGCGTTTGGTGTACTCGTCCACGCCAAGCGTATTAGAAATCAGCGGAATCAACGGAATCTATGCCGCCATGTTCATCTGCCACCAATTTGGGTTCTATATACGACAAAAACGAATCGCCTCCTTGGATTTTTTCGATCGTTGCAACTACTGCGTCTAGAAACGTTGCGTTTTGCACGATTTCGTGATACTCATCGGCAACCTTTTTGAACATGCTCAGCTTTGCCGCATCGTATTCCCAATCTTTTAGATATGACCGCTGTTTGGTGTCAGCGTCATATTCTCGAATGTCAACAAATCGTCCATAGTGTTGAAGTAAATATAGAACCTGCCATGCCACACTCGTCTCGAAAGAGGTTATGGTCTCCCACCAATACATATCAAGGTCTGTTTTTGATTCCAAACCAGTACCGCCAACATGCCAATTTTTCTTCAGCTTTTCGACAACATGTGTGCTTAACGGGCCGGCGCGGTCGAGAACACGACAAAAGAGACCAGCGTCCGACTTATCCAATGTAATCATACCATCGTCGATTTTGTCACTGATCGCTTCTCGTCTATCTCTTCGGTCGTCGGAAATATCGCTTATTTTGTCCAATAAAGGAGCGTACAAATGTCTTAAGTGCTGGGGAAAAACAGACTTGATTCCGATGGCGGCCGAGAGAAGAAGGACGGCATTGATTAAAAAAATGCATTCGACGGTGTTCCTGTCCGGATCCTGCACACGAGCCATATATCCCCAGTCAAAGTCAATGAATCTACATTGGAAGTTGCCGTCCGCATATTTAACAACTGTGTTGTCTGGCTTCGAGTCCAACAATATGAAACCTTGCGTTGAGAGTTTGTTAATTTGTTCTATGATAACGTTACCGGCGTTTCTGAGCCTCTGTTCAGACATACCCTTGGTTGCTTTATCTTGCTGCCATAGATTTAGGCTTTTCCATCCTTCTTCGAACACGTAAAGGTGGCTGCGCCTAAAATTAGCCCCCTCTCCTGCTTGTAGAAATGTGACTGGTATCGCAAGCAAAAGTTCTGGAGCCAGCCCAGCCACTGCCAGTTTACACGACTCTGCAAGCTCATCAAGTCGATCTTTTCTATCCTTTTCAATTGCCTTCGTGTTGTATGTAAAAAACGTATCATCGCCGTTTGGGTATCGAATTCTCACCACAGTTTTGTTTGCTGTTTTTGGGAACAAGTTCATGATTGTCTGTAACGCTGGATAGTCGTTCAGATCTATTTCTTTGCTGCAGTTAAAGGTGCCACACTTAGCAACGGACTCGTATTTGGCTTCTAAAATGGTTGTGAGGGATGTTTCGTTGTTCAAATTGGCTAACATCTCGCCGTTTGGCAACACATATGTCATCCCGTCTGTGAGGGCTTGCACAGCATAGTCTATAACTTGGGTGCCATGAAAAAATTTGGAAATGTTGTTGTCATTTGCGTCAATATCTCCGTTAGTTCCATAAATGGACCAATTTTCGTCCTCACGTTTTCTCTTCTCTGAGGGAGTTCCTGTCTCGCTCTGTTCGTTCAATGTAAGACGCCCCAGGAATGGCAACATGAGGCGGTCGTTTGCTTTACACACTTGTTCCGCACCCAATGTGCTTTATGGTTTGATGGACAATGAAAACCCGGCAATTGCAACTT
>Ga0315315_10001573_pt1 | contig 20968 bp, 16 predicted proteins | sample M140m3416metaG_FD_203699 | JGI IMG/M metagenome (GOLD analysis project Ga0315315, IMG submission 203699) | Ammonia-oxidizing marine archaeal communities from Monterey Bay, California, United States - M1 40m 3416 | ecosystem: Environmental > Aquatic > Marine > Intertidal zone | place: USA...
ATTACAGGCTCAAGTCGACCAAAAGGGGCTCACATTGATTCCGCTTTCATTATATTTTAAAAATGGGAAAGCAAAAGTTGAATTAGCTTTAGCTAGACGGAAGAATCTTGTCGATAAGCGACGCCAACTAGCCAAGCGTGAAGCAGATCGTGAAGCCGAACGAGCTATGGCAAGAAGAACAAAGCAGGGATCTACCGATTAGCAGCTGCTTTGCCGGCAATGTAGCCAAATGTCATAGCTGGACCAATTGTTCCCCCCGCTCCGCCGTAAACCATGCCTGTCGGCGCAGCCATCGCATTGCCTGCAGCATAAAGGCCATTTATGACACCTCCATTTAGGGATAATACCCTACATGTGGCGTCTGTTTTTGGCCCTCCATTGGTTCCAAGTGCTCCACCCTCAACTTTAATGGCATAATATGGCGGCAATATGAGAGGCTGAAGGGTCGCTCGGATGCCTTCTTGTGATTGATCGCCGTTAAAAGTATCGTAAGCGCTTTCCCCTCTGTTGAAATCTGGGTCCTCCCCTTTAGCTGCGAATTCGTTAAAGCGCTCAAAGGTAGCTTTGAACGTGTCCGGCTCAACGTTTATTAGCTCTGCCAACTCTTCAGCTGTTTCTGCTTGAATCATCCATTCAGGAACTCTGTCACCTGCAGGGCATCCGGCTACGTCATACAAAGTTTTATGCTTGTGGTCAAAAATTAACCAGGATGGGTTATTCGGATATTCAAATTTCTGTGGGTCAAATGCATGAAAAACTCCTCCCATTGCGTTGTAATTTCCAGCTTCGTTTGTAAATCGGATGCCATACCGGTTGACCATAAACGAGTGAGGGCGAGTTCGTTCTAAGAGTATGAGACGAACTGATTCATAACCATATTGCATTTCTCCTGGAACTTTGACGACCGGAACCCACCATGCATTTCGCATGTTTCCAAGTTTTGCTCCCACGTTCATAGCCATCTGTAAGCCATCTCCAGTATTCTCTGGTGAACCCGCAGGGGCATTCATAGGACCTCTCAGGAATGTTCTAACGAGTTCACTATTCCATTCAAAACCTCCAGTAGCTATGACTACGCCCTTTTCTGCTATTACTTCGACATATTCATCGCCTTCTTTTATTTGAACGCCTTTCACGCCAGCCTCATCGGAGAGGAGCTTTGTTGCTGGTGTATTAACCTTGGGTTCAATCCCCAAATCTAAGAGCGCCCTAAGTAATCCGCTTATAAGAGACAGCCCCATACCTATTTGCCCACTTTTTATTCGCCCCTTCAAGACATTGCGATCAGGTGTTGACGTTGCTCCCCCTAATGGAGTTTCTGTGAGCATAACTGGGCTGCCCTTTTCTTGACCTCGAATTAGCGAAGCCCACTCCCCAAGCTTAGGTAAAGAAAATAAACTATTGTCTACCGACCGCCCTCCGGTAGGTAAACCGCCTGGGTGCTCCGGATGGTAGTCGGGGTAATTACGAATTAGGTGGAACGAGCAGGGTGTGACATCTTCAATCCACTTGAGCATTCTGGGACCGACGTCAACGAATGTAGCAGCCATATCAGAATCTATTTGACCTAATGAAAGTGATTCAAGATACGACAGTGCTTTCTCTCGGGAATCTTCAACCCCTGCTTCTTCCTGCAAATGATTATTGGGAATCCAAATAATTCCTCCACTCATAGCCGTAGTTCCGCCTATAAGCTCAGATTTCTCATAAATACGGACAGAGGCACCTTCATGGGCTGCCGCAAGAGCCGCTGTAAGACCAGCAGCTCCAGTACCCAAAATTATTACATCACATTGCTCACTCAAGATTCTCCTCCTTTGTTATTGTGTCACAATTACCCGCTATCGTAATAATCTGATGGGTTTCGTATGGGACCTATCTAAATAGCTATTTGACAAGGGGCTGATCGGTTTCGACGTGGCGGTTGTTTCGTCGGATCGTGCGACCGGAGTTGCTCAGACTCCAAAACGGGGCAAACAAGACACGGCAACTCTCGTGTCGCTCTCGCCGCCTAATTTAGGCGTCAGAGAGTCATTGGGACCAGTAATGATTCCCGGGGCCTGACCACTTCAGCCTGGCAACAGAAGTAGTGGTGGACAGCAGGGAAAGACCGCTGACGGTAGGAAAGACTACTGACACTGGAGAAAGAACCAGCGGCGAGGTCTTATGACCCAACTGACCCTGCAGTGTGGGTGCCGCAAACCACAACCACGGGAATGGTCGTATCGCGGACGATGAATCCGAAACGGACGGGGGTTCGATTCCCCCCAGCTCCACCCTATGCTTAAATACTTCTACAATCTCGGGTGACTTAAATGACTTTCAACATCAGAGAAAAACGTGGGAATATATTCATAATGTGATACTGAAGCAAACTTAATATTCAGAAGAAATCCTTATTCAATTGCTCTATAGACGCTCTTAGTCCTAATATGACATCGTGACTGACACGGCAATCCCTATACCAAACATTATCCATGGCGAATTCTGGGTTCGCCCCCAAGAGGCGATTGAAAAAGACTTAGCAAATTACCGAAACAATTACCCAGTCACATTCGTTCCGGAACCCCAAATGCCCGAAGGTTCACCTATTCCGCAAGGAAAAGGAACGTGGATTCTTACCAAACACGCCGATATAGCCTATGCTTCGCGAAACCCGGACATATTTAGTTCGGCTCAAGGAATAACTATCCTTGATAGCCCCCCTGAATTTAACGAATTCTTCAATTCGATGATCGCTATGGATGACCCCCGCCATGCTCGATTACGAAGAATTGTTTCAAAGGGATTTACTCCGAGAATGCTTTCCAAACTTGAAGATTCGGTTCAAGAGGTGGCGGGATCCATCATTGATGATGTTTGCGAGAAAGGTGAAATTGATTTTATTGTGGATGTTGCCGCAGCATTACCCTTAAAAATTGTGTGTGATTTGATGGGCATTCCATCTTCCTACTACGAAGAGGTCTTTAACTGCTCTAACGTGATCCTTGGAGCAGGAGATTCAGAATATGTGCCACCCGGAGGAGATATCCTCTCCGCTATTCTCGAAGCTGGTATTACGTTACAGTCAATCATGAATGAAGTAGCTGAGTCTAAAGTCGGAATTGATAGTGATGACTTGACAAGCAAACTCGTAAATGCAGATCTTGAAGATGACAGACTTACAAGTGGTGACTTAGCAAGTTTCTTCATTCTTTTAGTCGTTGCTGGAAATGAAACAACTAGAAACGCCATAGGTTGGGGTCTCAACTACCTGACAGATAACCCAGATCAACGTAAAATTTGGGAAAACGATTTTGAAGCTGTTACTCCTTCAGCAGTTGAAGAAATCGTTCGATTAGCTAGCCCTGTTACATATATGCGGCGAACGGCAACAAGTGATGTCATTATTCGCGAGCAGGAAATAAAAGCAGGAGATAAAGTCTGCATGTTTTACCTCGCCGCAAATCGTGATGAAGAAGTATTTAATGATCCTTATAAATTTGATGTTTTGAGAACGCCAAATAGCCATGTTGGTTTTGGTGGGCCAGGCCCTCACTTCTGTTTAGGTGCACATCTGGCACGCCGTGAGATCGCTGTTATGTTCCGTGAATTATTTCGGCGACTACCTGATATTGAAGCTAGCGGTGAACCTGATCTCTTAGCTGCTAGCTTCATCCACGGAGTAAAACATCTACCTGCTACATTTACTCCTACTAAACCAACAAATAACTAAGGAGAGGCTATGCCAAAAATCCCATTGACATTTGATGAAGTTACATCTCAATGGCTCAGCGAAGTTCTTGGCGCTAATGTTGCGAATTTTGAATCCGAAAAAATCGGTGAGGGAGTCGGCCTCATGGGCGATATCTACCGAGTGGAACTTAACTACGCAACAACCGAATCCGAGCTGCCACCTTCTGTAGTAGTTAAACTTCCTTCCTCCTTTGAGGGAAATCGGCAGCAAGGAATTGCTCTAGGAATGTTTGAGGCAGAAGTAAAGTTCTATAACGAATTGGGCGAGGCTACCGGAACCGGACTTCCTGATATTCATTTTGCTTCTATAAATTCTGGTACTGCAGAATTCGTGATTATCATGGAAGATCTGTGTAATCTGACAATGGTTGATCAAGCTGCAGGCATGTCAAAGCAACAGGCTCAAGCAGCAGTTCGAGTTTTAGCGAAAATCCATGCTGCATGGTGGGGGAAAGTTCAGGTTGACGAACTTGAATGGATACCCTCTATGGTTGGACCACGCATAGAATACGTTGACCAAGTTCTTCCAGAAATTTATCCTGTCTATGCCGCTGCCTTCGAAGCAAATTTGCCAGAGGGTGGTGCTGAACTCCTGCAGGTATTTAGTAGGTCTTATCTAAAGCTAAATACTGCGCTTGCCGAACGTGCCCCATGGACTCTAGCTCACCAGGATTACAGAGTAGAAAATATGCTGTTTGGTAATGCAGAAAAAGATGAGGTGACCGTGATCGACTGGCAGGGCATTGGTAGAGGACCAGGCGCATACGATCTTGCTTACCTACTCGGAGGGTCAGTGGAAACCGAGTTGAGGAGAGATAACGAGAGAGATCTCGTAACCGCATACCATACTGAGCTTTGCAATAATGGGGTTGAGGGGTACAGCCTTGATAGGGCTTGGGACGATTACGGTTTCGCTCACCTATTAGGAGGATTGGCGACGTCTGTTTTTGCCGGAGGAACTCTCGATTTGAATAATGAACGTGGTAAGGAATTGATAACGATGATGTCTGAACGCCATGTGACTGCTGCACTGGACCATGGAGGATTGGATCAGATCCCCTAGTTGGTTAACGAAGAAGACTATGGGTGTGGTATTCGTTTTAGGATCAAAGGAGCAATTACTATATGGATGCATTTGAGGCTATGAGCACTTGCCGAGCTATGAGGTATTTGAAACCTGACGATGTTTCGATTGATTTGATAGAGCAAGTTGTGACTGCTGCGACGTGGGCACCCAGCCCAGGAAATTCTCAGGGAAGGGATTTCATTATTGTCACAGATAAGAAAAAGCTTTTGGAAATTGCTGATTCTATTGAGGGGTCTATGGCTGCCAGAGTTGCTTCAATGGATCGGCCCGACAAGTCACATAGGCTAATGCTAGATGGGACGGAATATCTCTTGAAAACTCTCAAAAATTGTCCAGTCCTTATTTTTGTGTGTGGAAAACCGATTTATCCTCATGAGTCCCCTAGGGAGTCATTTGTTTGGTCATCCATTTATCCGGCTGCACAAAATCTGATAGTGGCAGCTCGAGCGCTGGGACTTGGGACTGTATTTACAACTTTCCAAGGAGTAGCAGAACCAACTATTCGAGAAGCACTGGAGATACCCGATGATGTTTTGATTGGGTGCATGATTCCCATGGGTTGGCCAGAAAAAAAATTTGGTCCGCTGAACAGAGAACCTTACGATAACGTTGCGCATTTCAATTCATGGCAGGGAGAGTTACGAATCTACCCGCCTACACAAATCTAAGGGGCTAGCGATCCCCAAGCTTGAGCTAATTCAGGTTCTCCGAAAATTTCTAAATCCTGTGGATCTCTGCCCCACAGATAGAGCAGAAGGGCAATGGCACTGCCACGAACTGCCACATCTCCCTTTGCATGCTCGCGAGTAACGACAATTTCGTTGCCCAATGGTTTGATAAGCCACTCCCCCTCCCCATCAGTTCGGTGAAGATGAATGGAACCATCTGGATAAAGGAATTCCTTGTTTGAGTTCATTGAGTGTTGTAAAGCTCCATCTATGTACTCATCTATTCCATCACAAGCAACGTCACAATCAACGTCAATGAATTCATTATCAATTGATTCAGCATCTCTCATGTGCAGAAGCGTTTCATGTGTCATACGCCTGATGAAAAACCCAACATCTTGATCTCTTCCCCAAGTCCACACTGGAGTCGTGGGATCACTATCGCCAAGCACTTCTAAAAGAACAGAGAATTTACCCACAGCCCATTCTCGGTGTTCATTTTCTGGCGGTGTCGGGAATGGGGCTGTTGGTCTCTCAAGGCTTCCAGATTCAATAACTGAAGTTACAGCCCCGTAGACTCTTCCGATATGAGCCATCAAATCGCTGAAAGTCCAGTCTGGGCATTGCTTTATCGACTCAGAGTCTTTCCCTTCAGCTACCGTAAACATGCGATTTCCGAATAGTTCCAGCGATTCAAGTAGTTGATTAGGGTCCACCAGTTGCGCTTCCCTTCATGGCCCAACGAATTCCCTCTAACATTCTTTCCACATCTTCGGCTGTTGTTTCAAAGCTTGACATTAGACGGACTTCATTTTCTTGTTCCCAATCGTAGAAATAGCTCCAATCCTGGAGCCATCCTTTCGCTTCAGCAGGAAGTTTTGCGAATACAGCATTCACTTCTGTCTTCTGAGTAAGTCCGACACCTTCTATCTTTTCAATGCCATTAGCTAATTGAGCAGCCATCGTGTTCGCGTGCGTAGCATGCTTTAACCAAAGATCGTTTTCTAGCATTGCCAAGAACTGGGCTGATATGTAACGCATTTTTGATGGAAGTTGCGCCGACTGCTTTTGGATATATTCTGCGGCGGTTGCTAACTCTTCGTTAAAAACAACAATCGCTTCTCCATAGGCCATACCATTTTTAGTTCCCCCGAAACTCAAAATATCAACGCCGATGTCACAAGTAAACTCAGAAACAGAGATGTCTAGAGCTGCTACAGCATTTGCGATCCTTGCTCCATCCATATGCACGCGCAAGCCAGAACCCTTACAAACATCAATTATTTCTTTCAATTCGTTGACTGAATATAGCGTTCCGTATTCAGTAGATTGTGTAATAGAGACCGCACCGGGTTGAGCATGGTGAACAATCCCTAGTACTTCGATCTCTTTCTTCAGCATGTCCGGCTTCAGCTTCGCATCTTCGCTATCAAGATCTATAAGTTTCGTACTGAGAAATTTTTCGGGCGCAGCACATTCATCAACATTTATATGTGAAGATTTTGTACAGATAACTGCTTCCCATGGATTAAGCATCGCTTGTAATCCAACGATATTTGCGCCTGTTCCACCATAGGCCAGAAGGGTCGTAACATCTCGGCCAAAAAGTTCATTCATCTTCAGTCGTAACTTCTCTGTATAAGGGTCTTCACCATATCCAATAGCAGGGCCATTATTTACTTGGCTTATTGCTGTTATCACTTCAGGAAGTACACCTGAAGTGTTATCGCTAGCGAACGATGTTGCTGGTGCCTCTGGGGTCATGGGTTGACTTTATCCGGTAATTGGGCCGACGAGATATGTTAAAGAAATTATGGATATCCCTATGTTAAACATCTAGGAATCGGTATGCGGCAATCGCTGAACCTACCGAACCTACAAGTGCGCCAATACCTACGAGTAATACCCCGATTTCCCAAATATCACCACTAGAAACAGCGAAGCTTTGAAGGATATTCAAAACATTATCGCTCGATAACCACTCCTGGAATGCCCTATTTGCACCGTAGACAGAGGCAGTTCCTAAAGCTGCACCAATAAGCCCTTGGAAAGTCCCTTCAAGCATGAACGGGATTAGAATAAACCAGTTCGTAGCGCCTACTAGTTTCATGACTTCTATCTCTCGCCGACGTGCGAACATGGCCATTCGGATGGTATTTAATATTAAGAGCAATCCTGTGGCTAGTAATATGATCCCAGCTCCGAGGACTACCCAGCGGATTACGTCTGTTGCAGTTTCGATTTTGGATATTTCATCAGTCGCCCGCACTACTTTTTTAACTCCAGGTTTGGCCTCAAAACTTGAGGCAACTATTTCTATCGCTTCTGCATTGAGTTGGGCTGGTACCACGCGGTATGAGGATGGGATTACATCAGCAGTCACTAATTGAGTGATTTCTGGGTTGTCGGGGAAATAGTCCTCGTTAAATTCTTGCAGTGCCTCCTCTTGGCTTACATAACGGTAAGAAGAAATACCTGGGGAGTTATCCAAATCAGTTTCAAGTAGATCCCTCTGGTTCTCAGCAATATCAGGTTGGACCCAAATGATAAACTCGACCCCATTTTCCCACCTATCTGTTGCATTATTAACTCCCTTTTGTAAGAGCAACGCAACTCCAAGCAAACTGAGGGACACAGCTACTGTCAAAACAGACGCAAGCGTTAAGGTTAGGTTCCTTCTTAAATTTCTGACAGTTTCTTTAGCTAGATAATCAAGATTCATAGGTCCATACCAATTTTTTTATTCATAGACGCCTCGAGCTTGGTCTCTTACGATCTCGCCTTCGTTGAGTTCGATAACACGTCTTCGCATTGTGTCAACTATGCCTCGGTCGTGAGTTGCCATAACTACTGTTGTTCCGGTTTCGTTGATTCTTTCTAATAGGCGCATGATTTCAACTGATGTTCCAGGGTCAAGGTTTCCCGTTGGTTCGTCGGCTAATAGTATCAAAGGGCGGTTGACGAATGCCCGAGCAATGGACACGCGTTGCTGCTCACCTCCTGATAATTCGTGGGGTAATCGATGTGTTTTTTCCTGCAGGCCGACCAATTCCAATATGGCTGGAACTTGATCTCGGATAACTTGTTTGGGGGTGCCGATAACTTCGAGTGCGAAGGCTACGTTGTGACTAACTGTTTTATTGGGCAGTAGCTTAAAGTCTTGAAAAATACTTCCTATTTGCCGGCGCATACGGGGGACTCGCCACTTACTTAAGGACCCTATTTCCTTACCGGCAATATAGATACGACCCGAATCTGGCTCTTCTTCTTTATTCAGGAGACGCAGAAAGGTAGATTTACCTGAGCCGGACTGTCCGACTAAGAAAACAAATTCCCCTCTTTGTATGTCACATGATGCATCACGCAGAGCTAAGACTTCACCCTTGTACACCTTCGTAACATCTTCAAGTTTGATCATTCAGTCCCCTATGGCTTTTCCATGACGATAGCATCGCTAGATGATTTAGTCCGGTAGCTCTTCTAGGTTCCCTGCGATTCAGACCGCACCCACCGTAAGTACGATTCAATAAAGGGGTCAATTCCTCCATCAAGAACATTTTCTACGGCTCCGATCTCATAATGAGTTCGTAAGTCTTTAACCATTTGATATGGGTGCATAACATATGATCTTATTTGGCTTCCGAAACCAACATTCTTATTTTCTCCACTGATACTTGCTATTTCATCATTTCGTTGCTTACGTTCAAGGTCGTGCAGCTTCGAAGCCAGCATTTGCATACATTTTTCTTTATTTTGGTGTTGGCTACGCTCGTTTTGGCATGAAACGACAACACCTGTTGGGAGATGAGTTATCCTAACGGCTGAATCGGTTACATTTACGTGTTGACCTCCAGCTCCAGATGACCTGTATGTATCGATCCGGAGCTCTGTTTCGTCAATATCAATTTGCTCTGGGACTTCTTCAAAGAACGGGACAACATGCATTGAAGCAAAAGATGTGTGACGGTTTGCCTGTTTATTGAATGGAGAAATTCTAACTAGACGATGAACCCCATGTTCAGATTGAAGCATCCCATACGCTCTTCTACCTGCAACTATAAATTCTGCTGATGAGACTCCCGCTTCGGTCCCTTCTGAAACAGCCGTAACATCAAATGATAAACCTTTTTGTTCTGCCCACCGTTGGTACATCCGAAGTAGCATCTCGGCCCAATCTTGTGCTTCAGTTCCGCCCTCACCGGATTGGATATGACAGACGGCATCTCTTTCGTCATGTTCCCCCGTGAATAGTGACCGAAGTTCAAGTTCACTGAATTCGTTTTCAATCTCGTGCAATAACTGGGAAGCCTCTAATAGGATACTGTTATCACCTTCTTCGTCAGCAATGTCTATAAGAGTCTCTACATCTTCAATTTTGAGTTTCAAGGATTCAAATTTTGCTATGTCTTCTGAAATCTCTGCTAGTTCTTGACTATGTTTCCTTGCCCCAATTGGGTCATCCCAGAAGTCCGGTTTAGCAGCTAGATCTTCAAGCTCAACTCTTCGATCTGCAATGTCTTCAATTCGTAAATACGTTGAAGCTTCCTGTAGCCTGCTCTTGGCTTCTTGAAGATCGGGTAGTGAATCAGACATAGAAAAATCTTACTCTAGAGTCTTGCTTAGTTAAGTTTAAGGTAAATTAACGCCCGCAACATTGCTTGAATTTCTTCCCTGAATCACATGGGCAAGGATCATTTCTGCCGGTCTTGTCAAAATCACTCTTTACTACCGTCTGCTGTTTAGTGGATTTACTTTCTTCTACGACCGCAGGGGCATTTCCGATTAGGGTTTCTGCAGATTTATTTGAACTTATCGCAGAGATCGCCCCTGAGGCTATTTCATCAGTGCCTGAGTATTGGACATTTTGTGATTGATCAAGAGCATTCGCATCATTGGTATCGCTTGTGTTATCGCCTACTTCTATATGACTAACGTACTTTACGAAGTCTTCACTAACAGATTCCATCATTGCTTCGAACATCTCAAATCCTTCGCGTTGCCATTCTGTTAGCGGATTCTTTTGCCCCATTGCTCTTAGGTGGATGCCTTCCTTTAGGTAATCCATCGAGTACAGGTGGTCCCTCCATCGTTGATCAAGGATACGGAGCATAATTTGCCCCTCAACTTGCCTCATAATCTCAGGTGTAAGCTTCTCTTCTCGCTGCCCATAGAACTGTATTGCCTTTTCCATTGCTTCTTCGTAGACGTCATTTATGTCATCATGCTTATTTAAGTCGGATAATTCTATTTTGTGCGGCCATAAGGCCTGAAGGGCATTCAGTAAACCTTCGAGGTCCCAATCGTCTTTGTGTTCGGTTGGACAATAACTATTTAGTGCTTCATCTATCGCTGTAGCGAAGCAGTTAATCGTGTCTTCTTTAAGATCTTCCCCACTCAGGATTTCGTTTCGGCGAGCGTAGATGACCTTTCGTTGCTCGTTCATTACTTCATCGTATTTCAGCACGTTTTTTCGGACTTCAGCATTACGCTGTTCCACTGTATTCTGCGCTCTTTCTATAGCTTTTGACACAAATTTATCGCCTAAGGGGGCATCGTCAGGTAACGCTTTTTTCATTACAAAATCCATAGCACCCGTAGCAAAGAGTCGCATGAGTTCGTCTTCTAACGAAAGGTAAAACCGAGACTCACCGGGGTCGCCCTGCCTACCTGAACGTCCGCGTAATTGGTTGTCAATACGGCGGCTATCGTGCCGTTCGGTTCCGAGGACATAGAGGCCCCCTAGCTCTTTAACTTTGTTTCCTTCCTTTGAACACACAGTTTGATAATTTTCGAAAATCTCGTTGAAACGTTTACTTCCCTTTGTGTCGGATGGTTCTAGACCCTCACCCCTGAGGTCTCTTTCGGCTAATGCCTCTGGGTTTCCTCCTAAAATAATGTCCACTCCACGTCCAGCCATGTTTGTCGCTACCGTGACTGATCCGATTCGCCCGGCTTGTGCCACTACATCGGCCTCTTTTGCATGAAGTTTGGCATTTAAAACGTAATGTTGTATTCCTCTTTTGTTAAGCAAGTCGGAAACCAGTTCGGAATTTTCTACTGATATTGTCCCGACAAGAATCGGTTGACCCTTTTCATTACGTTCAGCAATGTCATCTACCAAAGCATTGAATTTCCCCATTTCAGACCGGTAGATGTAGTCGACTTGGTCTTTTCTTACGATCGGAAGATTTGTAGGAATTGGAACGACATGCAAGCCGTAGGTGTTATAAAATTCTGCTGCTTCTGTTTCTGCCGTTCCTGTCATACCAGCTAGTTTTTCATAAAGACGGAAATAATTTTGGAGAGTAATAGTTGCTAGAGTTTGGTTTTCTTCTTTGATTGCTACTCCTTCCTTGGCTTCTACCGCCTGATGAAGTCCATCGCTCCATCTCCTACCGTCAAGGACGCGTCCGGTGAACTCATCGACTATTTTTACTTCCCCATTAGCAATGATGTATTCCTTATCTTTATAAAAAAGCTCCTTTGCCTTTAGCGCAACTTGAAATTGGTGAACGAGATTTGCAGAGACACCCTCGTAAAGATTCTCAACACCAAGAGCTTTTTCAACTGCAGTTACTCCGCTTTCTGTCGGAGCAACTGTTCTCTTCTCTTCGTCGACCTCATAATGTTCATCTCTAATTAAACGTTGAACAATTGATGCGAACTGATAATAGGTTTTTGCAGCATCAGCTAGTTTCCCACTTATTATTAGTGGAGTTCTAGCTTCGTCTATAAGGATGCTGTCGATTTCGTCAACGATGCAGTAATTGTGACCTCTCTGTACTTTGTTTTCTAATGACATGGTCATATTGTCACGGAGGTAATCAAAGCCCAGTTCGTTGTTTGTCCCATACGTTATATCAGCAGCATATTGTGCTCGTTTATACTGAGTGTCCCTATTTCCTGGGACTACTAGACCAACGTCCAACCCCAACCACTTATATATTTGCCCCATCCATTCCGCATCACGTGTAGCTAGGTAATCGTTCACTGTCACTACATGTACGCCTTTACCTGATAAAGCATTTAGGTAGATAGGCAACGTTGAAGTGAGGGTTTTCCCTTCGCCTGTTTTCATCTCAGCTACCCAACCGAAATGGAGGGCTGCGCCACCGATAAGTTGCACATCATAATGTCTTTGCCCAAGCACACGATTTGATGCTTCTCTGACAACTCCGAATGCTTCAATAAGGAGAGCATTTATGTTTTCCCCTTGAGAAACACGCGTTTTAAATTCTGATGTTTTCGCTCTGAGTTCGTCATCAGTTAGTTTTTGAAAATCTTGCTCCAGCTCATTAATATCTGGAACTAGGTCTTTCAGAAGCTTTAATTTTTTCCCCTCCCCAGATCGGAGAATTTTTTTGATTGGATTTTTACTCAAGGCCTTCAAGCTCCAGGTTCATGGGCATCGCTTTAATGATATAAGCGTATCAGCGAAGTTTAGTAGCGGTAGTGAGTTGGTTTGAATGGACCGCTAACGTCTACATCTATGTAATCAGCTTGTTCTTCTGTCAGTTCCGTAAGCCGAACACCAAGAGAGTCTAGGTGAAGTCTTGCTACTTTCTCATCAAGAGCTTTAGGTAGAGTGATTACTTCATTTTCGTAACTCTCAGCATTTTGGTGTAAGTCAATCTGTGCCATTACCTGATTTGTAAAGCTACAGCTCATAACGAAGCTCGGGTGACCAGTAGCATTTCCAAGGTTAAGAAGGCGACCCTCTGATAGGACAATAACCGAGTGGCCGTCAGGAAAAACGAACTCATCAACTTGTGGTTTGATATTTACTCGTTGAACGTCTGACATTTGTTGAAGACCTGCCATATCAATTTCGTTATCAAAATGTCCGATATTTCCGACAATAGCTTGGTGCTTCATTCTTGCCATATGTTGTGCTGTAATTATGTCTTTGTTTCCTGTTGCAGTAATGAAAATGTCTGCTGTTTCCATAACATCTTCAAGTCGGACTACTTGATAGCCTTCCATTGCGGCTTGTAACGCGCATATTGGATCAACTTCTGTGACAACTACTCTCGCTCCTTGGCCTGCAAGAGAAGCTGCACATCCTTTCCCAACGTCGCCGTATCCTAGTACGCAAGCAACTTTCCCACCTATCATGATATCTGTCGCTCTATTTATTCCATCTATGAGTGAATGTCGACATCCATACAAATTATCAAATTTCGATTTAGTCACGGAATCATTGACGTTTATTGCCGGGAAAAGCAAAGAAGCTTCGCTTTGCATCTGATAAAGCCTGTGGACTCCTGTCGTAGTCTCCTCGGAAACTCCCCTGATTGATTCAGTAATCGCTTCCCAATCTATACTTTCAGTATCTGCAATAAGCTGCATTCGGTTAAGGAAGACCTTCCATTCTTCTGAATCTTCCTCTTCTGGAGTAGGAATACTCCCGGCACTTTGATACTCAAGGCCCTTATGCACCATTAATGTTGCATCACCTCCATCGTCAAGAATTAGATTAGGTCCTTTCCCATCTGGCCAGCGGAAAAGTTGTTCCGTAGCCCACCAGTATTCTTCTAAAGTTTCGCCTTTCCAAGCAAAAACTGGGATTCCCGACGGGATTTCACTTGTCCCTAATGGGCCAACAGCGACAGCTGCGGCAGCATGATCTTGGGTGGAGAATATGTTACAAGAAACCCACCTTACCTCTGCACCCAATTCAACGAGAGTCTCAATCAACACTGCAGTTTGGACTGTCATATGAAGTGATCCGGCAATTCTCGCTCCAGCTAATGGTTTCTCATCAGCTAATTCAGCACGAAGAGCCATTAAACCAGGCATTTCATTTTCAGCAAGACGTATTTCTTTCCTACCGAAACCAGCTAGTGATATGTCCGCTACTTTAAAATCATTATGTGCCATGACCAAGCCTTTCAGAATTTGTGTTCAGTAGCTGAGGTCATCTAACTCTGTTACAGCTATCTTCATTCTATTGCCCAAAACAAGGTTTGGCACTTGGCACATTTACTAATATGAGTACCTAAAGTTGCATATATCGTTGGTGAAGATCATCTGATACTCTTCGAGATTCAGAAATAAGTAAGACTGGAATTCCGTTTCGTATATCATAGGCTTTCTGTAATCTCGGGTTATAAAGCACCTGCTCTTCAGCAACGTAGACCAGTTCTTGTTTATCCTCTGGGCAAGCTAAAATTTCTAGTAGTTCAGGGTCTAAGCTCATACAGCAACTTTAACGGGTCATGCCTTGGTTCGCATCGTCTACAGCGAAAGTACTTATGATGTCTTGCAAAACATTTAGCTTTTCATCTCGAATAGTTTCGTTTTTCGCCTCGAGATTTAACCTAATCAGTGGTTCCGTATTTGATGGCCGAAGATTGAACCACCAGTTTTCTGACTTTACTGTAAGCCCATCAAGGTAATCACACTCTTCGACTGTGAATTCTTGTTCAATGATTTTCAGCAAGCCCTCTTGATCATTGACTTTGAAATTGACCTCACCAGTTGAGCTATAGATGTCATACAATTCGCGAAGTTCGGAAAGTTTAACCCCATTCATTGCCATGTATTCAAGTACAATCAGTGCTGCGATGATTCCTGAATCAGCCCGAAAGTTTTTCTTAAAGTAATAATGGCCGGAATGCTCTCCCGCGAATTCTGCATCTATTTCACCCATTAATTTCTTTATGTGGGAGTGCCCCACTCGGCTACGGACAGCTTTGCCACCGTTTTCAAGAATCACCTCTGGTACAACCTGAGAGCAAATAAGGTTGTGTATAACAGTAGCGTCAGGCTTATAGCTAAGAATACTCTTTGCAACAATTGCAGTTGTGACTGAGCCGGATAGAGGTATTCCCATTTCATCAATGAGAAAGACACGGTCTGCATCACCATCGAATGCAAGACCCACATCTGCGGCCGAATCGAGAACTTTCTTTATTAAATCATCCAAATTCTCTTGATTCAAAGGATCTGCCGGATGATTAGGGAAAGTTCCGTCAAGTTCCTCATACAGAATCTCAATTTCCGAAGGGATATACTTGAAAACAGCGGGGACGACTAAACCACCCATACCGTTAGCAGTGTCTGCCACAATCCTTTGGTCCACTATTAAGTTAGGGTCTACGAAACTAAGCACATGCTGTGTGAAATCTTCAAGAAGATTTATATCGCGGGTACCCCCAACAGTTTTATCTTGACTTTGATCTCGTGTGCTACAGAGCAACTTAATTCGTTCCAGTCCAGAACCTTCACCGATGGGAACTGCAAAAGCTCTGCACAGCTTAATTCCGTTGTACTCTGCAGGATTATGTGAAGCTGTAAATATTGCTCCAGGCGCCCCCAGCGCCCCTGATGCATAATAAAGCATATCAGTTGAGCTTAAACCTAGAAATAGAGTATCCAATCCCAGTTCGGCAACTCCACTAATAAATCGTTCAGATAGCGTTATCGACGATGACCTCATATCAATTCCGACTACGACTTGACTGGTCTGTGGATTTTCCTCGAGTAGAAACCTTGCAAATGCCGATCCGATCCTTTGACAAATATCACCATCAATTTCTTGTGGATGCAGACCTCTTATGTCATACGATTTAAAAATTTTGTCTATATCGGCCATGTATTCAAGTTAGCGAAAAGTGATCCTGACTACACGTTCGCAATAGAGTGATCTTCCAATTAATCCAATACTAGAAGAGACAATAGCGTAGTTGCATTAAATCCGATATGCGCCCAGATCGCTGGTGCAAGTCTTTGATATTTTTCGTATATCCAAGCAAAGATAATCCCCACTACAAATAAAGCTGGAAAGAGAAGTAGTTGGAAATGGATAGCTGAGAAAATTGCTGAAGATACGATTATCGAAAACCAGATTGTTTTTCTGTCACTTCTTAAGAAATCACCTCTTTTTCTAATCGCTCCATAGAGAAGCCCCCGAAAGAACAGTTCCTCGGCGATAGGAGCCAGCACACCCACAGTTACGATGATCGATAGAATTCCTATCGGAGAAGTAGCTTTATCACTCAACTCTCTAGCCGGCTCACTTATCCTCCCAGCATCGATGTTGAAAATCCATATAAATGGGTAGGTCACAGCTGGAACAACAATAATCTGAGCAGCCACGCCGAATGATAGCCCTCTAATAGAATCGGTGGTATTGGATTGAAAGAGGAAATCCTTTTGCAGGCTGTCACCAAAAATACCTGCTGCTATGACTACAGCGACTATCAAAACAAGCTGCTGTGATAAACCCACCAGAGAGACACCCCACATAGGCAGGTCGTCCCAATCTTGGAAATCAGTGAGGGCCAAAATGAGACTGAGCGTAACGATTGACGCTATCAAACTCAGGCCATAGCCAAGTATGACTTGCCCAAATCCCCATTTTCGCCAATCATCAACTAACCGGCCCGGTGGTGGGAAAGTGTATTCTTGGCATGGCTTTCCATTATCAGAACCTGAAGCACTAACCACACTGTGAATACTAACCAAAACCCCTCTCGATCACATTTAATGTGACAAGAAACTCTCAACATCTGATGCTTGACTGATTCAATGGACATGAATTCCACTACGATATAGATATGAGTGACAGCCTTCCACCAGCACCAAAGGACTCATCGCGTGAAGATGAGGAAGCTAAAAATGCTAACCCGTGGAGAAAAAGGGTCTCGTACCTTTTAGCTTTAGGGCTCTTAGCTTTATTTTTTCTTCCCAATATTCTCAATAATGATGGGGCAACAGATTTGCCCTATCAGGAATTCCGCACGCAAGTCTCGTCCGAGCAGGTTGCGGTCGCTCAATTTAATAACAACACAGGGAAAATTACTTTTGAGTCAATATCGGGAAGTAAATATAAGACATCAGGACCACTAGAACTTTCAAGTGAAGATGAACAGCTTTTCCTTGAAAACATTGAGGACTTTACTTTTTTTACTCCCGGTTCAAATATATGGACCGGGTTCATAATTCCCGTTCTCGGACCATTGGCACTTATCCTGCTCTTTTTCTACTGGCTCAATAGAAGGGCTCAAGGACAAATGGGAAATATCATGTCTATTGGCCGTTCAAAGGCAAAGGCATACACAACAGAAAGGCCAGAAACCACTTTTGAAGACGTAGCCGGATATCGAGGGGTGAAACAAGAAATACAGGAAGTAGTTGATTTCCTTCAAGATTCTGAAAAGTTCGCCGAAATAGGGGCACGAATACCTAAAGGTGTGCTCCTCGTCGGACCCCCAGGAACCGGGAAAACCTTGATCGCAAGAGCAGTTGCGGGTGAAGCAGGAGTGCCGTTCTTATCCGTCACTGGAAGCGACTTTATGGAAATGTTTGTTGGTGTTGGTGCCAGCCGAGTACGAGACCTTTTTCAGAGCGCTCGCAAAATGGGTAGTGCAATTATTTTTATTGATGAAATTGACTCCATTGGGCGAAAACGAGGCGCAGGTCTGGGAGGTGGACACGATGAGCGTGAACAAACCTTAAATCAAATGCTGGCAGAAATGGATGGCTTTGAAGCAACTGAAGGCATTGTGATGATGGCAGCGACTAACAGGCCAGATATATTAGACCCTGCCCTGCTCCGACCGGGCAGATTTGATAGGCAAGTAATAGTTTCTCTCCCTGAGTTAGAAGACCGCGAGCAAATTTTAGAAGTACATGCTAAAGCTAAGAAGATGGGGGAAGATGCCGATTTGAGCCTTCTAGCTCGTGGCACGCCTGGAATGAGTGGCGCAGATCTAGCTAACCTCATCAATGAAGCTGCTTTAATTGCGGTTCGCGTAGGCGATAAAAAAGTTGAGAATACGCACCTTGAACAAGCTCGAGATCGTGTTTTAATGGGTCAAGCAAGAGAAGCTACTGTACTGAATAGCCATGAACGAGAGCGAGTTGCATACCATGAAAGTGGTCACGCATTAGCTGCGGCCCTCATGCCAAATGCCGACCCGCTCCATAAGGTCTCGATTATTCCGCGTGGCATGGCACTAGGAGTAACAATGACTTTGCCCGAAGAGGACAGATACTTGTTGCAGAAAAGCTATGTTCAAGATGAATTAGTGAAAATGCTCGGAGGCCGGGTAGCTGAAGATATCGTATTTGGCGAAGTGTCCAGCGGAGCTGCTGATGATTTGGCTAGAGCAACAGACATGGCTAGGAGAATGGTTCGAGAATGGGGTATGAGTGACCGTGTCGGACCAATGGCATGGCGCTCCCAAGAACAAGTCTTCCTTGGAGAAGACATGGGGCGTGGAAGAGATTACTCAGATGATATGGCTAACCTCATTGATGAGGAAATCGAATCAATTCTTCGAGAAGCAGAAAAACGGTGCCAAGAACTACTTCATAACAATCGTTCGGGCTTAGATGCTTTAGCTAAATCATTACTTGAAAAAGAAACGTTGGACAGCGACGACGTTCATTCCCTATTAGGTATAGGAAAAGCTGAGCAAGTGGGAACCGATGATCCTTCCATCAGTAAACCCGACAATGAGGTCCCAGTTTTCCAGAATTTCAGCAAACCTGAAAATATCTAGACCAAGAGAGAATGCTACTCACTATCGTCCTCATAGCTCTAATAGCAACAACTGCGTTTGGCGTTTCATCATTAGCTAACAGAAGAACCCCTGATAGCCCTTCTGTCCCTAGAGCAATTATGCCATATCAGTTAGATAGAGGAGATTTCGATGACCCTAACGGGGAATGGATATTCGCATTATTCACGTCCAACACCTGTGATGCATGTGAGCTAGTAATCAGCCAGGTTTCTAAGATCTCTTTACCGAACCTAGTAATTCAAATTATTGACTTTGCAGATAATAAAGCGTTACATCAAAAATACGAAATACATTCTGTACCAAGTTTAATACTTGCCGATCATCAGGGAGTCGTTCAATGGTCCTTTGCAGGAGTTCCGCCTGATATTGCTTTATCAGAAGCTTTGACCAATTTAAAGATTATTCCTCCTGAACATGGCCAGAGTGTAGAAATCAGCTAATCGAAACGTGGCTCTGGAATAAATAATTCTGTCACGCTAGTAGCGCTAGGCAGAACATTTCCCCAGTCCCCTTCAGTCTTGCTTCCTACTAATCTTTCAATGCTGACAGGTTCTGATGAAACAACTTTGATTACGGAATTTTGCGGGATCCCTAATTGCTGAAGGTCTATTATCTTTCTTGATTTAGCTGAAATCTCAACAGTCTGTGACGCATATATTTCCCCATACGAAAAAGCTTCTAACTGCAACAGGGTTAAACGGTCAGGAGCTGGATTAACAACCGCTATTTTCCCAGACGGTTCCTTCATAAGAAAAAAGTGCTCTTCACCGGAAAGGCTTACACCGGGGCTAAAGCCAGAGCTTACATTCTCCCCAGAGATAGCTATTAGCGTTCTTTCAGAAGCGATTGGGACATCATTTGTGCTACGAACAACAACCCAGAAAGGTATCCCTTTCGCAATTCTTGTTGAAGCATCAAGTAGAGAGGGGCTTCTCTGATTGTCACTAATGAAAAAATTAACAGCTCTTGAACTTGCGGGAGGGACTGTTACTGAAATCGGCTCTACATAACCGATGTCTGATACATCAGAAACTATCTCGAGATCTATTTCCGCAGTTAGTGACTCGGAAGGGTTGAATAGAACTACTGAAACCTCAGCATCGGGTTCTACACTTCCTGGGAAAACCAAGAGAGTATTTAAGCTTGGGGACCCAACTTCAGTATCTAGGCCGTTTGGGGATAATTCATCTCCAAACATGACAAGGCGTTCTGCAACGATACGCCCAGACCTTGAGGTAATACGAGTACTAACAGTTTCAGCTAAGGTAACTACGGAGGTAACATCAATTGGAAGCAAAGACTGTGGGGGTATGACAAGTCCGTTATAAGCCTCTGGACGGCGAGTTCGACCATCTGCCGCAAACGTTATATCTAGCACGGCACTATCTGGGTACGGGTTGAAGAGAAAGATCAACTCTCGTGTTCCTACTCTCGTAGTCCCAGCAGCAAAATTCCATTCCGAAGATGTCGAGGAAGCGCAGCTAGATTGCGCTACTCCTAAAGGCCCACTAAGCCTGTGTTCGACTATAAGGTTTCCGAGATTAGACTGAATAAGAGCTGCCGCATATTCACCCGTGACACCATCGATCTCAGAGAGTTTCACAGATGTCACCGATCTAGCAGGAATCAGAAACTCCTTCTGGATTGTGGGGAGTTGATATATCTGCAACAGGTCACTACCCACTGATGAATCTGAGCCCTGCTGGCTTGGAGCTAAAACAGCAATTACAGAAATAGATACTGAGGAATCAGTAGCAGAAGGATTTCCCAATAGCACCTCATGGTCTGCCAAACCAGCACCGCCCACACTTCCCGCAGCACAATACCAAGTTGAAGCCAGATTGCTAAAGTCACCAACTAACGAAGATTGGTTTCGCTGAAGGACCGAAACTGAAGAAGGCTTACTATCCGGTTGAATGACCAAAGCGGCCACCAGAAACAATATG
>Ga0315315_10001574_pt1 | contig 20965 bp, 29 predicted proteins | sample M140m3416metaG_FD_203699 | JGI IMG/M metagenome (GOLD analysis project Ga0315315, IMG submission 203699) | Ammonia-oxidizing marine archaeal communities from Monterey Bay, California, United States - M1 40m 3416 | ecosystem: Environmental > Aquatic > Marine > Intertidal zone | place: USA...
ATATTTTTATCTTTATCAAAATGAATGAATCGAACTGGACCACAATCTGTATACGAATTAACTAATACCCCATTACCATCATATATTGAAAATAATCCATCAGCAGTTCCAGTAAATAAATTTGTTGAATTTATCATAACAAAATATATTGAACCTGAACATTTTATTATATTAGAAGTATTATAATTATCCCAAATTATTAATTTTGAATCTTTACTAGTACTTATTAAATTATTACTTCCGTCTATTAAAATATTAGTAATTGGACGTTCATGTCCCTTCAATTTTAATATATTTGTGCTCATATTTATACTATATAAATTGTTATCCTTAAATAATTAATTATTCAAATTTATTTCTTAGATATAGTAATAATTCTGGATATTTTATCCCTTTACCTCTAATAGTTTTAAATCGATTAATTGCCTCATTTAGTTCTATTCCGTTTTTGCATAAGTAAGTTATAAAAATAAATCCAGTTCTATTAAATCCATAATGACAATGAATTAATATTTTCTTATCCTTATTTTCATTTAAGATTTTCATTATTGAATCTATTTTTTCTTGAGCTGGAAGTATTCCTTTCTCAAAATTAAATTTAGAATATGTAATTGATTCAGGTACATCATAAGAATCTTGTTGTGTTGACAAATCTATTATTATATTTATATTATGCTCTTTAGCCAAATTATTAATATCATAATTTGTTCCTTTTTTAGGAATTTTTGAAAGTATTAAATTATCATATAATGAATAATTTAATGTATTATCCCACTTATTGAACTTTTCCATAAATATATAAAAGTAAATATTTATTTTTACCCATAATTTAAGATATTTAAAAATTCATTTTTTTATATAATATATGATTTGTGGAGGTTTCTCCGATGAAAAGAAAGTAGATGAAGAATGTACAAGTGTCGTTCAAAATGTTAGTAAAGAATTACAACATGAAGTAGATGAATTAATATCTTACAAAACTCAAGTAGTTAATGGAGTTAATTATTTAATTAAAATTAAAGTAAATAATCCAAAGTTTTACTTTGTTAAAGTACATAAAAGTTTTAATAATGAATATAAAATTCTTGAACATTCATTAAAAGATGATTTTTAATTTAAAGATCATTTAAAAAACATTATATATCTTTATTATATATAATGCAATTTCCTGAGAAATATGAAATTCCTGTAGATAAAAATCCCGAAGATAACGAATACAAAATAGGAGGACCATCAATGTATGTAGTAGGTAGTGGATTGGGGTTTAGAGATACTCCTTTGTCACTCTTTAAAAGAGGATCTAAATTTAGATTGTATGGAGAATTAATATTAAAAAAATATGATTATGATCCAAATAAATATACTTTAATTTATCATATAGAACCTGAATGGTTACATTATTTCACTTTATCAAAAAGATAATTAAATTTATAAATTAACTAAGTTTAATTATTTCCAAAACTCATATCATTATAATGAAAGTTTCCATTATAAACAATTTCACCAGCTTCAGTAAATAAAGACCCCTCTCCATGTTTTTCATCGCCTACCCAATCACCTGTATATTCGATAGTTCCAGTTGATTCATAATGTGAAGTTCCAAGACCATGTCTTCTTCCATTTACAAATCCGCCTTCATAATGCTTATTACCATTTTGATGATATAATACACCATCTCCATGATATTTATGATTTTGGAAATCCCCTTGATATTGAATACTATTATTTTCATTATCATAATATAAAGTTCCATTTCCATGATATTTAAGTAGATGGTTTACATCTCCTTCAAAAAACTTCTTTTCAGAATCATTAAAGAACAATAACATAGTTTTTGGATTATTATTTTCATAAAATATTTTTGCTCTAATTAGATTAGTTTCACTTTCACTATATTGACAATCGTATCCATTTTTTACACCATTATTATAAATTGTTGTTTGTTTTAATTTACCATCTGAATAATACATTTTTTGTTCACCATCAAAATTACCTTCTTTAAAACAAAAAACTGATTTAGTTTGACTATTGTCCCAATAAGAAATATATTCTCCATCTAACTTTAATGTATCTTTATTAATTATCATTCTTTTCATTGGGACTGAATTCGGATAATAACATGTTCCAGTTCCGTATGTAAACCAATATCTATTTTTGTTACCTTCCTTATCAACTACAATATCAATATATTTTGACGTTAATGAATTAATGCTTTCCTTGCCAACTTCAATTTTAGATAATTCAGGTTTTGGATGTGGAATTAATTCACCATCAAACATCTTATTACCAGTTTGATCATATACAATAGTTTTACCAACTAAACTAAAAGATAAATTATTTTCTTCACTAGCACCACTCCAAACAACCGTTGCATCGCATAATTTAACACCATTTTCATGATAAAAAGTTCCTCCACTTGGAAGTCCTTCTTTAAAAGACCCTTGAAAAATTATGAAATTATTAGAAAATAACTTCCCTTCTTGCTTCTTTCCATCACTTAAAAGACCATCAAATATAATTTCACCTCTTTTATTACATAGAACACCTTTACCATGACGATGTAAACCATTATATTCTCCTCTGTATTCTAGACATCCATTTGGATAATATTCAGTGATGTTACTATTATTAACAGATCGACCAAGTTCCCAAGAACTTTCAATCTTTGCTTCACCGTTCATATTAAAGAGGATTCCTGAACCATGTCGTAAGTCATTTAAAAAAGTTCCTTTATAATATTCATTACTGAAATAATTTTCGTGACCTTCTCCATTTTTTTTATTTCTTACAAAATTTCCTTTATAGAAAGTTACAAAATTTTGTCCTAAATCTTTTGCATTACCAGTGTATTTAAGAATACCAGCTCCATTAAAAGTATTATTTTTAAATTTTCCATGATAACAATAGCTATCATTCCATAATTTACCATACCCTTCCATTTCATTTTCAGAGTTTACTTCACCAATATACGTATATTTTGAACTATTTTGCTCATCTTTAAGAAAGAATTCAAGACTTGCAAAATTGTCCTTTTTAAGTAAAATATCAGATTTTCCTATTTGTCTTGCTAACATTATTATAAATAACATTGATATTACTTGTAAATAATATAATTTTCACTTTTTTATATAAATATATATATATATGAATAAATATTCAAAATATTTCTATGGAGCACAAGGGGACTTCCAAGAATCTAAAAATTTAATTGAAGGATATTATTTACCAAATGATTCACAATGTAAAATTAATGGAAATCCAGATTGGAATAGTTATTGCGCAAGTGCAAAAATTATAAATAAAGGTACAGACGATGAAGATTGTGTAACAGATGCGGGTCCATTCAGAACTCAATGTTCTAAAGCATGTTGTGGAATTAATTTATCAACTGATATTATTAGAAGTCCAAGTGCAGGAGAAAATGTATATGCATTTTGGGATGCATTTATATGGGATGATTTAAATGAACCTGAAAAAGTTCAATTCAGAATATTAGGATGGGATAAAAGTCTATGGAATGACGAAACTGCTTATGCAGATTCTGTGGCTAAAACATGGAATCAATTATCCGATTCACAAAGAAATGCCGCAATTTTATTGAGTTTTACAGAAGATTTATGGAACATTGTTGTAAATTTCAATGATGATTATATTAAAACAGCAAACTCTTATATGCCAGGTAATAATAAAGTTTTATTAAATCAAATGACAGTAGATGAATGTAAAACAATTTGTAGCAAAAATAATTGGTGCAAATCTTTTGATTATAAAACTAATAAATGTTATTTAAGTAAAGCAAATATTACAATGGACGATAAGATATTAAAAACTTCTAATTTATTTCAATATTATGAGAAAAAATAAATAATTATAATAAATAGTATTTATATTATAATTATATATCAAGTACATTTCCAGAATTCAGATATTTATCTATTAAATTATTCTTCTTACTGGGTTTTTTAACTTTAATTGTTTTTTTTGATGTTCTTTTACTAGATGTTCTTTTACTAGATGTTCTTTTACTAGATTTCTTTGAAACTTTTTTATATGTTTCACTTTTATATTCTTTCTTTACAGGTCTGCTTTTAGATCCAGCACGTTTCTTGAAAACATAATATCTGTGTAATTTACAAAATTCTAAACTTGCTTTATTAACACTGTCTTCTTGATTGTAAAATTCTGAAATTTTCATGAAATAATTTTTACTATTTTTATTTTCTTCCTTTGGTGCTACTTCATCAAAGAAACTAATTTTTTGTTTATATATGTCATAAAAAGACGCTGTTTCTACTAAATCCATATTACATTTTTCTTTTAGTGATTTTTTTAAAAAGTTCTCTGTGACTAAATATTCAGTATCATAATTTTCATCTTCCATAAATATTGTAACAAATGCATTATATGCTAATCCTACTTTATCTATATCTTTTGTTTTGTAATCATAAGAACTTTTATATTCAAAGAACTTTTTACTTACACCATCATCTGATGAATATTTCTCTTCAATTCTTCCAAGATTTTTATTAAATAAATCATGAATCATTTGACCATCAAAACATGTTATTAACATATAACCATCATCTTCTAAGAAATTATTTACATTAATACAGAAGTTATTCCATGTTGTTTCATTCTTTAATAAAAAGTGAATCATTAATTGACAATTAAATACATCGAACTTACGATTTGATAAGTTATCAGTATTTGAACCAAATATTGACTCTATTAAATGTTTATTACTATCTGACATTTTACCTACAGCTTTTTCTTGTGATTCTAAATTTAATAGAGCAGAACCATCCCCGATTAAAAAATCCATATTAGGGAAGTTAGGCATTTTTCTTCTGAAATTATTGTATCTACTTATAGCACCATTTGTAGATGAATGAATACCATGACTATCTGGATCAAAACCTACATAACTATCAATTTTAGCGTGGAAAAACTTTTGAATATCTCCTCCTCTACCACAACCATAATCTAATACTGATAACCTCTTCATTTTACTTTCTAATTTTTTAGGAGAACAATATGTGAAAATAATATTACTCTTAATATAGTTATTAAAGTTTCTTAATGGTTTAGCAAAATCAGTTGTCTTTTGATAATAAACATCTTTTTGTTTAGATATTGCTACAACTGTTGCATCAATTCTCTTTTTAATTTCTAACATTTCATTTTCATAAAGATTCTCATCCCCTAATTTTGCAATGTCATCAATTGTAATATTTTCTTGCATTGAATTCCAAATTGCATTAGCAATGTCTGCATTATTACCATATTTTTTCTTATGTTTAATTATAGACTCTGTTTTATCATGTCTTGTTCGAATTGGAACCCACCTAAAATCTGGTGGGATACTTGAATCATCATTATAATAAAACTCTACTACAGTATTATCTTGTATAATATCACCTTCAATATCCCTTACCATCCCATTTACACTACCTAACTTGGCAACATGAAGATTCTCAAATTTTCTGAATAATACTGGAACTTCGATATTATTAATAATTTTACCAACATGTAAATTTAAAATTTTATATGTAACACCTTCTATATTATCACCACTTGCATCATCATATACATTTAATAACTTGCCAGTTTGAGGATCTTTCTCAAATCTTACAAAGAAATCAATAGAATTTTTATTTCCTGGCTTCCACTTATAATTTCTACGTTTAGTTTCCCTTAATGATTTAGTATAAATTTGATCTAATGGTGTGTAAATCAAACCATCTAAAATATATGGCACATTTTTAGCATTTGATTTAGTGTATGTATTCCAAATAATATCTGAATAATTAAAAATCTCACTATCAGAACCACCTAATACGAAAATAAAATATTTAAAACACACAAATGTATCTAATTTACTTTTACCTAAATTTGTCATTAAATATTTTAAATAATCTGATAACTGATTTCCATAATATTTACTTATTTTCTTCATATCGAAACTATCTGAATATTTTTTAATACTAAAATCAAATCCAAAACATTTTGCTATTACATCATTTAATTTCTCATATCTTTCCTCTAATTTTGGATTTCTTTGAAGATTTTCACCTTTGTAATATAAAATATCAAAAGCTGCATAAATATATTTATTGAACTGCGTATTTAAAATATATTCACCATCTATTATTGTATTATTATATGAGCCATATTTCTTATCTATTTCAACACCTGAATATTTAATTTCTAAATTTGTAAAGATGAGGTATAATTTATTATTCATAATAATACCTAAACATCTGTCACCATCTGCTTTATCTGTAATTGAATATTTATTCGGTAATTCATCTACTAAATGCACTACTTCTAGTGATTTTACAGATGGACCATATAATGATTTAGTTGATACATTTTCATCATCATAAAGAAGTTTTTTGTATAACTTCATAACATCTTCTTTTTCTGAATTAGAAATAATTGTATTACTTTGTTCTATTACTTTCTTAGTATATTCAATATAATACAGAATTTTTTCCAAATATTCTTTTTCTTTTTTAGCAGTAAGAGATTTTTTTTTATTAAAATCAATTTCTAACTCATAACTATATGGAGTATATTGAATTTTATTAATATCATGGCTTTGTTTTACTGCTGTAATATCTAATGCTAACTCTACTTCAGAATTACTTTCTAAAATAATTGATACCCTAGATTTCATTCTAAATAAAATTGCAATCTTACTTACATTATCTAACTTGATTAAATCACCTATCTCTTTTTTTTCTACTTTTTCTTCTTTAGCTAATCTAATTCTAATGTCATAATCATCCAAATTATATGTGCTATCAAAATCTTTCTTTTTATTTATAATTGATAAACTTTTATTTTCATTACTTAACAATTTTGATGCTAATACTGAAAATATAATATGATTTTGTCTATTATGTAATATAGACATTAACTTGTTTATATTTTCAGTACCATCTATTGATATACGATATGTATGAAAATTTTTATTATCGTAATTATATGATATATCTAGCGTCTCCGTATGATTCATTTTAAAATTATTTTCATCTGCAAATAGTTTAAGTGTCTTTAAAATATCTAAAAACTGTTTCATATTTAAACTATTAGATTTGGTATAGCCTCCAAACATAATTTCAAATTCATCATCAGAAGATAAACTACTATATATTTTAGTAAACTTGTTTAGTTCATTTTTATTAAATAAAGTATTTGTCATTCTCTTATAAAATATATAAATATTTATTTTTATATACTTTAATCTTTATTATTCAATATTTTATATATAATTTATATATATATGATTAACCAACTATGGGATAAGATTATACAAACATCTAAAAATTTAAAACAACAGAATGAAATTTTTGATGGTTTAAATTTTTGGAATTCATTTAAACAAGAATTAAAAAAAATATCTAGTCAAAAAATAATTTGGAATTATCAATCACATGATGTTCTTAGAATGAGCTTTAATAATTTCATTAATGATATTAGTGTTGACAAAGACGACGATGGTAATTTAATAGAATGGAAACATTTTATTAAACAAATTTTATGGATACCATATAAAGACAATGCTAAATTTTCTTTTCACCGATTAATGCAAATTGCTTTAAATTATGGTCAATTAATAGGATCTTTAGATAAAATTTCAAATCCAGAACTTAAGGCAAAAGTAATTAGTGAAGGTTTATTTTTAATGGATATAACCAAATATATTTCACAAGAAAACTTAAATAAAATAAATTTATCAGAAGAAGAATTTAGTTCTATTAATCAAATATTAGAAGGACATGAAAATGCTGCGAATGTAACAACCGAAAATAGTATTAATATAACACAAACTGAAAATGTAACAACTGATTCTGTTGAAACTGAAGTCGATGAAGAAGAAGTTACAACTGCTCAAATGTCAGATACATCTCAAGTATTAAGTTCTGATGTGCAAACAGGTGGACACAAAAGATATTACATAAGTTACCAATAAATAAAATTATAATTAATTATTATTGTATGAAATAATAATTTCTTAACTATCTATAAATGATAATAAATAAGGAATCATATAAAGATAATATCTTAAAAATGAGTAAATTATTAAATTATCTCGATATATTTTTTCAAAATAAAGAATATAACAAGAAAAATTTTATAAATAAATTAAGTAAAAAAATAAATAATAATATAGGTGTCTATCTAAACGATAGACGTCTAGCTAATTTACTTTTATCATACCATAAATACAATTATCAGTTTAATAAAGTAAATACCCTTAAAAATAAGTTTGATAATGAGTTATGTAGTAAATATAACCAAAAAGGTGGATTTTTTTTTAATAAATATGACAATAAATACATGAAATCTCTCACTATTATTGACTTTTTATTTGATATTATAAATCTTATTCCTAATCAAATTATTAGCAAAAATTATAATTTTGTTACTATGCCATATGCTGTTGCATCATTATTACTAAATTTATTTAGAAGCGACTATGACTTTGCATTTTACTCTTTTTTAGGTATTATTCCAGGAGTTGGAGGAATATTGGCATCATCTGCTAAAATAGTTCATAGAATCATTCGATATGTAACCAATGCAAAAAAAGTAGAAGATGTTGAAGGTTATTATAAACAAATATTAGCTGCTAGAAGAGTTCATGATTTTGTTAAAGATGAAAATTATGAACAATTAGATAATCCATATATTGGATCCTTTGAAAATAACTTTAATTTTAATGAAATGGAAGATTTATATCTAAAGTAATAATATATGGAAATTAATATAGATAAATATTCTCATAAATTATCAGTTAAAAATAATGTTAGTTATGAAGTTGCTCGCCATGAACTTGAAAGAAAAATTAACAAATTAGAAGATAAAAATGTTCATTCTAATAATATGGCAAAATCCGCATACAAAGATATAAGATTTAATATGAACGGAGGTAGTATTAAAATATATAAAATTACCTATAATTTATAAAAAATTATATAATAATAGTTTTTTAAAAATTAAAAATATTATAAAGAATGTGTCCAGCTAAAACACCTCCTAATTGAATTCCAAATTTATGATAAGGATCACCAAATAAATTTAATAATAATAATTCTATCCAAATAACATTTCTTGAATGAACTTGATGACCAAATAACATCACATCTGTATCAATTTTATTATAATATAATGACCTTAAACATAATGTTATAGGAGTAATGCCAATCCATAAACTATTATAAAAATTAGCATATTCAAATAAATTTTTGAATGTCAGACCAACTATTAAACCCATTAAGCTTGTAAGTAAAAAACTTAGTAATAATACAAATAAATACTTTTTTGGTCCATAATGTTGTTCTAATTTAGAACTATTATAGTTAAATATATACATTGAAAATATAAAATTTACAAATGTTGGATTATTTAAGTATGGAACTATTAAACCCAATGGTTTATTAAATTCTAATATTTTAGGACAATATACTAAATTTCCTTGTAAGTAACTTACAATTTCTGGTAGTCCTAACGATACTAATAAACTTACTAAAATAAAAAACTTTGTTACATTAAATTCTAGTTTCATTTTATATAACAAAATATTTTAACCTTTATATCAGTTTAGCCTTTTAGATAATCAATACAATCAATATATTTTAAATATAATATTGTCCATATATTATATTCATTATTTACATTCATATCTTCTTCAAAAAAAAATCGTATATTTCTCATATATTAATAACTCTATATTTTTTTATTTAGGTTATTCCACGAATTAACCCAATCTTCATAACTTAATTTTTGACTATCCCACCATTTTTGTTCATAAAAATGATCAATTATATCCTCTTTAAAATATTGTCCTATATCACTCATATTTTTTTATTATAAAAAAAAATGAATAATAATACCTAAATGTATATTTCTTTTAATTTATATAAAATGAACTTTAAAATAATTGTTGCAACAGATGTTAATAGAGGAATAGGATTATTCAAAAATAACTTATTTACCATCCCATGGAAAAACTCAATAGATATGAAATTTTTTAAAGATACTACATCTTGTAAATTAGGTAAAACTGCGGTAATTATGGGACGGAATACTTATCAATCTCTACCTGTTAAAAAATTACCTGATAGAACAAATATTGTTTTAACTAGTAATCCATCTCTAATTGAATGTTCTGATGTTATTTGTTATCCAAGTTTAGATTCTGCATTAAAATATTGTGCTTCTAATAAATTAAAGCCATATGTTATTGGTGGTGCTAAAGTATATGAAGAAGCATTAAATGATTATAGATTAGAAGCTATTTTATGGAATATAATTACAGAAACTAATGAAGAATGTAATATCCATTTTCCAATATCCTTTAAGGAAGCACAAAAAAAATTCAATTTAGATTCAAATTATGAATTATCTGAATTAATTCATAATGATGTTCAATTTTATAAATTTGACAATGTTTCATCTAATTTAAATGAAACAAAATATTTGGAAAAATTAAAAGAAATTCTAACAAAAGGAGATGAAAGACAAACTAGAAACTCAATTACAAAATCTATTTTTGGTGAAAGATTAGTATTTGACTTAAAAGATAAATTTCCTCTTTTAACAACAAAAAAAATGTTTCTAAGAGGTATATTTGAAGAATTACTTTGGTTTTTAAGAGGACAAACAGATAGTAAAATTTTAGAAGCTAAAAAGGTAAATATTTGGAAATGGAATTCTACTCAAGAATTTATAGATAACATGGGATTACCATATCGTGAAGGTGATGTAGGTAATATGTATGGTTTTCAACTGAATCATGCTGGTGCTGAATATACAGGTTGTGATACAGATTATACGTCAAAGGGATTTAATCAAATAGAATATTGTTTAAATTTACTAAAAAATGATAAATATTCTCGTAGAATTTTAATGACAACATATGTCCCACATGAAGCTGGCAAAGGTGTTTTATATCCATGTCATGGAATTGTTATTCAGTTTTATGTTAAGGAAATAGATGGATTAAATTACTTATCTTGTCACATGTATCAACGATCAGCTGATATGTTTTTAGGAGTGCCATTTAATATTGCATCATATGCAATACTTGTCAATATGATTTGTCATGTATTAAATAATGATGAAGAATGTAGTATGAAATGGAAGCCAGATAAATTAGTAATGTCATTTGGTGATTTACATATTTATGAAGCACATTATGAACAGGTTAAAAAACAAATTGCAAGAAGAGCATATATGTTTCCACAAATTAACTTTAAAAATAAAAGATTTAGCTTAACAGATTTTGAATGGGATGATATTGAAATTATTAACTATAATCATCATTCTGGATTAAAAGCACAAATGATTGCCTAAATTAATATATAAATTATATATATGTGTTTTTCAGAAAAACAATCATATTTACATTGTATAGTTTTATTTATTACAAGTTTTTACATAAGAGATAAGTGGCAATTAGCATTAAGTTTATTCTTTTTAGGATTAAAAGATTTAATACAAGGCCTATCATATCATTACATCAATGATAAAAAAAAATTAAATATATTAACATCATTTTCTTGGATACATATTTGTTTACAGCCATTTTTTGTAAATTTAATATATTACTATTTTGATCAAAATAACTCTAAATATTGGAATAAAATTTTCATAGCATGTGTATTATATGCTGCTATTTCTATAACAATGTTAAATGAATTTGATTATCAAGATGATCCAGATTGTATAAAAAAAAATAAATTTGATGACTTTTGTTCTAAAGAAACAACTTCTTATATAGGTAAATATCATTTAGGATACAAATTTAGCATTGATAATAGAACAACTGTATTTGATAGATCTTTATGGTACAACTTCTTATCTTTTTTACCGTGCTTATTCACAAAGTCAAAATATTTAAGTATAGCATGGGCAATTTTTGTTGGACTAATAAATAATAAGTATAATGATGTGGGCTCTGGTGAAACTGGTGCAATATGGTGTTATTTATCAGTTATATTTGCATTACCTATTGCAATATTTTCTGATAAGATACAAAGCTTATTAAATTAACTTAAGAATTCATTAATTGATTTAATTAATGAATTTTATATTTGAAGTAATCGGCTATATTGCTAGTGTATTATTATCCTTTTTATTAGTTCCACAGGTTTATACTACTTATAAAACTAAGAAAGTTGATGGATTATCTTCTTGGTTTTTATATTTTGAAGTTATTACAACTATACTATGGATTATATATGGTGTAGGATTTTTATTAGATGGTAATCTATATGGTCTCCCTATAATAATAGCAAATGCATCATTATTTATAAATGTAATAATATTAATTGTTCTAAAGAACAAGTATCAAAAACAATCTTCTGGAATATTTTGACATAATGTAAAATGATTTAATCCTCCTCTTTTAATAACTACATAATCATAAACATACTCTTTTAGAACCATATATATTACAAATGCAAAAATTGCAAATAATATATAGATTCTTATTTTTTGCCTTCTCAAAGTAACATCAACTTCTAATTCTTTAGTTCTTGTTTTTATATCAGTTTTACTATCTTTTTCTAATTCAGATGAATTTCCTAAATATGCTGCAAATTTATCCATTTATTATATATATTTTTTATATTTTTATAATATATTATGTCTAGTATAAATAATTTAGTTCCATTAGAATATAACCTAGTTTTAGAAGGAGGTGCAGTTACTGATTATTGGTGGGTAGGAATTATTTTAGTCGTCGTTTTAATTATTGTTATTACATCAATGTCATCAGGATCATCAAGTGATACCAATGTCCAAAGTACATCTATAAAGCAATCAACTAATATGCAAATGGGTGTTAGAACAAATGATAATGGTGAAAAAGAATACTATAAAATTGTAGATGGTGAAGAACAACAATTATCTGAAGAAGATATTAAAAATTTAGAAGCTGCTCAAAATGCATCTAAAAATGTTGAAGCAGAAGTTAACTCTAGCATATCTGGTTTAGATATTGATGCAATTGTTGCTAAATCAACTGCAGAAGCAACTGCTAGTGCAACAGTAACTAACTCTGCATAATTAATTTTCTTTAATAACAATATCCCTACAAATTGGACAACTATTATTTTCACCTAACCATATATCTATTTTATCTTTAGTGAATTTATGATTACATGGTAAAATTCTTATTTCAGTTCCTAATGGAATACTCTCCTGTGTAATACAGCATATTTCATCATCTGAATTACATAATTCTACTTTAGTAAATTTATTAATTTTTTCAATTGAATTAATAATATTATTTTCATTTCTAGTCATTGAAACAATTCTTCCATTTTGATCTAAAAAAACTATAAGATTATTTTGTGGATGCGTTTGATTTGTACTTCTTTTTTTAAAAAGTTCTCGTATTAAAAAAAAACACATACATGAACCTAAGATTATTGGTATCTCTATCATATATATAATAATTAATATTAATTAATATATATATGATATATATATATGATTGTATCTAAAATTAATCTAGATATAGAAATTATAAAATTAATTAAAACTATGATATTTGATGATGTATTATTAATAAATATATTTAGTAATGGTGTATGTATTACACAAAATATAAATAATATATCTAATTTAAGTATTTTTATTGATAAAAAATATTTAAATAACCATGATATTAATAGTGAAAATAGTTTTGTAACTAATAATATTGATATCTTATCAAATCTAAAAATAGAAAAAAATAATAATCAATTTATAATTAATAATAAAGCTACTATTGTTAATGATGTATGTAATATTTGCAAAAAATTGATTGATTTAAAATTTAATAAAATGGATGTTGATTATGATCAATTAAATATTGATGAAAAATTAAATTTTCTGAAAGGAAATCAATTTGAAATTATTATTTCAAATAAATTTAATGGTATTGTTCTTAAAGCAAAAAAGAACATGTTTGATTTATTTATTAATATTCTTTACTCGTCATAATCTGATTATACTTCTTAAATGATTTTCTACTTAATGCAATATATTTATCTTCTCCACCAATTACCTCTTGTTCTTCATCATTAGTTAATCTAAATGTAAAAGGTGCTTCATCACCAGTATTTTTATCAATTGCTGTTAAATGTGTAATATTATCACATAAAGGTATCATTAAACTAATTTGTTCAAATGGTTCTCTCTTATAATCACCATTTAAACCATAACATTCAACTATTTTGTCATTCGCCCATTTATCACACATAAATGCAGCATCAGAGTAGAACTGGACCTCGTCAATTAAAATTACATCATATGATTTTACTAAGTCATCTAATTTATTTAGTAAATTTGTATTTACTGCTTCATGTTTATACTTACTATGTGTGCAAACCATATTAGCATCATATCTATTATCTTTATCATATTTAACCACTATGCATTTTTTTCCTCCAATTTTATATCTTTCTAATCTACTTAGTAACATTGTTGTTTTTCCAGAAAACATCGGACCAATAAATAAATTTAACATTTGTATTTTATAACTAAGATAAATAAATTATCTTAAAATCAATTTTTTTTTAAATGAATTCTTTAAATATAATATATAAATATCATATATATGGCAGAAACATTACTTACTTTAATTAAAGATATAATTAAAGAAAATAGAAATTTTACATTAGAAGAAGAAAATAAATATAAAAAACTTAAATTATTAAATAATCAGTTGTATAATGAATTTAAATTCGGTATTCAAAAAGAACTATTTATGCCATTATTTAAATTTTATATAAGAGATAAAGTTTTATTTGATTCAGATGATTACGATTATATTATAATTAATATTAGTCTCAAGTTTTTAAAATCTATTTTAGTCAAAATATTATATATCGATTTAAATAAATCTCAAGTTATAGATGCTATTTTTGTTGATAAAGATATTGATACTTATTTTCAAGATCTTTATTTAAATTTTGACATTATAGCATTTTTTGAAATTTCAGATAAAAAAGCAAGAATTGCAATAATTAGAAAAGGAGTAACTAACAAATTAAGGAAAAGTTGTAAAATTTACACAGATTTCCCTTTTAAAGATATGTCTGTCATTTAAATACATAAATTTTTAACTTTAAAACCTAAATTTGAATTAATAGGAACATAAAATAACTTATCTTTAATAAAATTACTTATTTTACAATTATTATTTATTTCTATTCCATTTAATAAAATTTTAATATCATAAAAATGTAAATTATCTAATTCACCTAATTTACATTTTAAATCAAAAATATTATTTACTTCATGTAAATCAATATTTATTGATTCACCATTAATTTTCTTAATTTCCATTACTTTAACTTTATATAAAAGTTATTTTTTATGTCATTTTTTATTTGTAATATATTTTTAATACTAAATTTTATTGTTGGAATATTATCTGTTCTAACATTTTGCTTAATATTCTCAATTCTATTATCTGCTAATATTCTTATTTTTTTTGAGGTAACATTATTTAAGAAGCTAAAGTTTTCTTTATCTGAAATGAATTCATCTGAATATGATATTAAATTTATCAAATCAATTTCATCTATTTTAATTGTATACTTTTCATTTATTGAAATACTAATTATATTATATTCTTTTGATATAATATCAAATGGTATTTCAATTTTAGACTTATTACTCTTTAATAAACCTAGTAACTTCTTATCTTTATTTAAATCATATTTTTCTAAAAAGTTATTTTTTTTCTCAGAACAATTAAGATTATATGTTTTGAAAATATTTTCTACTACTAACTCATTACATCTCATAAAATTAATTTTAGTTACTAAATTTATAGCTTTAGTATTTTTTATAGGGATAACATTCTTAAAATAATTAGTATTAATCATAAATAATTTATTATATTCTATATCTTTAACAACTAATTCTCTTCTATCAAAATACATTCCTTTATCATAATCTGAAAATATTATCAAAGCATCTACTATATATGAGGGCTGTATTTTTTCGATTCTAAATTTTAATTTTCTAAGATATTTGTAAATATCGGGATTCACAATGATATTTTTTATAACAAATATATCAGGTATATAAATATACAAAATAAAATCCTGCATTAAGTCATTAAGAAAATTTTCAATATATGGAAAAACTTTTTCTTCAAAGTAATATTTTTCAATATAAATACATACTTTTTCCATTATTATGTTTAATTTTTTATTTTTTTATATTAAACATAATAAATTATTAATGCCTACAAATAAAACTATTTCTATATTTAAAAATAAAAGTATAGATGATGATATTTGTGCTATTTGTCATGAAAATCTAAATTCTGAACAAACTTTTAAAATACCTGAATGTAATCATGTTTTTCACTCTAATTGTTTATTACAATGGTTTAGAACGGGAGAATTAAGATGTCCTTATTGCAATTCTTCTTGTTCAAGTAATGAACATTCTCATTGGAGAGAAAAAAAAATTAAATACAAAATTATAAGTAATTATTGTAGAAGAAAAGATGCTGATAAAGAAATAGTAAAAAAAGTTAATCAAATTAGAGAATTAGATAATAAATCTAAAAGTATTACTAATGAAATTAAAAATATCAAGTCTGAAACTGGAGAATATAAGGTTTTAAAGAAGAAAATAACAATTTTAAATAATAAAAAATGGAATATAAAAAGAAAAATCAGAGAAAAAAAGCTAGAACTATTATATTCAGTAAACATTTTACCCTTTTTTATAGGTAAAAAATGAAAAAGTTAATTATTTAAAGTAAAAATATATTATATATATAATGTCTGAAGAATATTATAATATCTTAGGTATCTCTAAAAGTGCCACAAATACTGAAATTAAGAAAGCATATAGAAAATTAGCAATCAAATATCACCCTGATAAAAATCCTGGAAATTCTGAAGCAGAAGAAAAGTTTAAAGAAATTTCTGAAGCATATGAAGTATTATCTGACCCAAAGAAAAAAGAAATATATGACAAATATGGTAAAGATGCAGTCCAAGGTAATGGTGGACCACAAATGAATCCATTTGATATTTTTAATGAAATATTTGGAGGAGGTGGTATGCCTGGTATGCCCCCAGGAGTAAATATTCATATGGGTGGAATGGGAGGACCTTTTGGTTTCCATCCTAACATGAGACGTCAATCACCTGATGTAGTAACTAGAGTTATGGTTACATTAGAAGAAATTGTTACAGGTATAAGTAAAGAAATAAATACAGAAAGAAGTAATAAAGGAAAAAAAGAAAGTATTAAAATGAAAATTAATATTCCACCTGGTTGTGGTAATAATATTAAGATGGTTAAACGAGGTGAAGGACATATTCAAGATGATATAACACCTGGTAATTTAGTAATTGTAGTTACATATGAAGATCATCCTACTTTTGATGTAAGTGATAACCATTTAGTTATTAGAAAAAAAATTAAATTTGGCACTTCTTTACTTGGAACTAAATTCCATGTTAAGTTATTAGATGGGAGAGATGTTAACTTAGATTTTGATGGCCCTATTTTTGATGGAGATCTACGAGCAGTTCAAAATTTAGGATTACCAAGTATGAATGGACCAAATGGTGACTTGGTTATTAAATTTGAAGTAGAAAAAGAGCTTAACTTTAATAAAGATCAAATTAAATTAATTACACAATTCTTTCCTATGGATAAGTTTAATGTTGAAGATTGTGAAGATATTAAAGCAGCAGATCCAGAAACATTTCAAAATCAAAGCAGTGACGAAGGTTCACAAGGACATCCTGGAGTTCAATGTGCACAGCAATAAATAAATGATTGATATATTTAAAATTTTGAATATATCAAATTAGTATAATTATCCTGTTATACTAGCAGGGTTCTTTGGATGTCTTAGTCACATGCCTGCGAAAAGTATAATTAACCTGTTATACTAGCAGGGTTCTTGGATGTTTAGTCACATACCAGCTGACAGTATAATTAACCTGTTATACTAGCAGAGTTCTGGAGATGTTTAATTACATACCAGCTTCATTAAATTAAATTTTATATTAGTGGATGTTTAGTCACATACCTGCTGACATTTAAACTATATATATATGGATGATACTGCCCTCATACCTGCAGGCTTAATAAATACTTAATAGGAGAATAAGTCTACCCCACTAAATTAATGTGTGTCCTTTTGCCAATAGTTTCTCGCGTAAATCAATTATTTGATTAAACTACCTAGTATACTTATAATGCCAATGACATTATAAATTTACAGGGATCCGCTATCGTCGCCATTCTTCTTTACTAGTGACTTTTGATCATCTAGCATTTTTAGGTTCTATATAAAACAGAACCAGATACACTTATTTAGTGGGGTCACTGAGAAGCACGGTTACAATTATAAATATCAATCATTGTTATTCCTCTAGTTCCTCTATTTTGACGATTGATTTGATACCATATTTAATTGTATATTCTAGTATTTTTTTTTTCAATTTTTAATAATATTGAAAAAACTATTTTAAAAAGGATTATTATTAGTATATATAATAAAACATGTCAATTAAACAACTATATCAACAATTAGATAAAACATTTGATGAATTTGAATTACATTCTGTCTCTGGATGGGTCAGAACTTGTAGAACATCTAGTAGCTCTCTAGGGTTCTGTAATATTAATGATGGCAGTAATCACAAGGGAATGCAAATTGTAATTTCTGAAGATTTCTCAGAAAATTTATCTGAATTTTTTAGAAATGTAAAAGTAGGAACTTATCTATTATGTGTTGGTAAAATGGTAGAATCACCTGCTAAAGGACAAAAATATGAAATGCAATTACACAGATTTAAAATTAGCGGAGATGTTGATGATTCATACCCTCTTGCTAAATGTAAAATGAATTTAGATACTCTAAGACAATATTATCATCTTAGACCAAGAACTAATGTATTTGGTAGTGTATTCAGAATTAGATCTTCTTTAATGAAAATTTTACATGACTTTTATCATGAACTAGATTATTTACATCTTGATCCAAATGTTATTACTGTAAATGAATGTGAAGGTGGAGCAGGAGTTTTTCAATTAACTGAACACGATATTAGTAATCCATCTGAATTAAAGTTATTAAAGGAAAGTTCAAATTATGATTGGTCATCTGATCATTTTAATAGACCAGCTTATCTAACAGTATCTTCACAACTACAATTAGAAGCAATGGCTTGTGCTTTAGGAAATGTATATACTATGAATAAAAGTTTCAGAAGTGAGCATTCATCTACGAGTAAGCATGTTTCTGAATTTACTCATCTTGAAATTGAAATAATTAATAATACATTAGATGATTTAATGGACGTTGGTGAGAAAATGATTAAATACTCTATTGATAAACTATTTGAACAAAGAAATGATGATTTACAAAATCTAAATAGATTCATAAGTAAGGGTCTAGTAGATAGACTAAAACATCTTAACTCTAAAACATTTATAAGACTAAAATATAGAGACGTTATTGAAGAAATTAATGAAGATATTAAGAAAAATAGAAAATTAAAACTAAAAAAGTTAGAATATGGTGACGACTTAGGTTCAGAACATGAAAACTACATTACTAAAAAGTATGATAATGGAGTATTTGTTACACATTGGCCAAGTCTAATTAAAAGCTTCTATATGAAGCAATGTGATGATGGCACTTGTGAATCATTTGATCTTTTAATTCCATATGGAATTGGAGAATTAATTGGAGCTTCACAAAGAGAAAATGACCATGATAAGCTAGCTAAAATGATGGATATAAAAGGAATAGATAAAGAATCATTAAGCTTCTATTTAGATCTTAGAAAATTTGGTTCATGTCCTCATGGAGGATTTGGACTTGGTTTTGATAGATTATTAATGTTAATGACTGGAATGCAAAATATTAGAGATGTAATCCCATTTCCAGTTTGCTATAAGAGTTGCACTTTTTAATTTATAATATTTATTATATGAATTTAAAATTAAAGAGATATTACAACTGTTTATCTGAAAATTTCAAAGGTTTAAATGAAAAATCGATTTGTTGTATATGTAATAAATATTTTTGTTCAAGTTGTAACTTTCACCTTTATAGTGTATATGGTTTTAATGAAAATAAATATTGCTATGAATGTTATGATTACTATTATAATATTTAAACAAATATTAGTTAAATATGAAAATAATGTTTGACCCATATGTAATTAGATACATAACTGAATATTTAAAGTTATGTAAAAATTGTAATACTTACGATATTTATAACTATGAGAAAACATGTTGCATGTGTAAAATGTTTTTCTGTGAAAAATGTAAAAGTCATTTATATAGAAATTATAATCATTACGAAACAACTAGTAACTACTGTTACGAATGTAATATTTATTACTTTCAAGCACCAAAATTTTATTAGAATTTGATAATACTTAAAATTATATTTTATTATAGATATATATGGGAAAGAAACATAAAAAAAAAGTTTACAATACACCCAAAAAAATCAAACATACGCACACAAAACAACCTTTGAATATTTTAAAAAGTATTCATAATCCAAAATGTGAAAAATGTAATAATTCTATGGCAAATCACAGCGATAGATACACATGCACTCATTGCGGATTATCATTTTTTAAATGTCAATAAATTAATAAATAGTTTAATATCAATTTATTAATTTAATCAAAATAAAAGTATTTATTTTCAGACTTTTGCTTTTTATCTTTATTTGAATTTTTTTTATTAATTCTAGGCCTAAAATTATTAGGGTCTCTACGAAATGTTATGTCTAAATTCATTAGGAAATTATTAAATCCTTGAATAAGACTATTGGGCGTTTTTGCATTACATTCTAAACCTGGCTTCCCTTCAAATAAAATTATTTTATCAGCAATTGTAGATGTCATTAAAAAATCATGTTCAATTAAAAAACATGTTTTACCAAGAAATT
>Ga0315315_10001575_pt1 | contig 20961 bp, 12 predicted proteins | sample M140m3416metaG_FD_203699 | JGI IMG/M metagenome (GOLD analysis project Ga0315315, IMG submission 203699) | Ammonia-oxidizing marine archaeal communities from Monterey Bay, California, United States - M1 40m 3416 | ecosystem: Environmental > Aquatic > Marine > Intertidal zone | place: USA...
TACTGTTAGATTACCAGTAACTGTTAAATTACCAGCTGCAGATATATTAGTAGAAGTAATATCATCCGAAGTTAGTGTACCACTAACAGTAGCATTATTAAATGTAACATTGTCTGATGTACCAACTGCTTGGCCAATACTTATTTGGCCATTAGAAATTGCGACGCCCGTACCCGCGGAGATGTGTGCTCGCACCTCGGCCGCACTCGGGCCTGTATATGTTATAACACCTGTACTATTATTATATGCTAATGAACCATCACCACCAGCATCTGTAACTGATATTGCTTGACGGGCATTTGAATTATTATATTGAGTTATTGAACTAGATATTACACCAGTAGAACTATTATAAGATACACCCGTACCCGCGCTTACGGCCGCTCTCGCACGTGCGTCTGTATAGTATAGATTAGTTGAACCTTCTGTTAAATCGTCTGTATCAAATCCAGTTAAGTTTCTAGTTAAGAAACTAGCTTTATTACCCATATATCCATGTGCTGAACATTGGTAATATAGACACATTGGTGTGTCACCAGTAGGTACAATTTGTGTATATGCACCGGATGAACCAGGTGTTCCGTTAGTTGTTACGCCTGCGGTATAAGCAGTAGTTTTATCTGCTTCGTAATAAAATCTAAGTGGATGACCTGAGTTAGAAGAATCAGATTGATCGAATCGATATGTATTTCCAGGAACTAAATTAAAGTGTGGCGATTCTATGCCATTAATATTATATCCTGAGCTTGATCCACTCCCATGATATGCATGATCAGTTGTTTTTGTTACAACCTTTACAGTTAAAGATAATGTTTGGGATTTTCTTATCTTAAAATAAGAATCCGTTGCAGAACCTATTTGAACTATAGAGTCTAAAGAACCTTCGGTTGTTTTAGCGTATAATTTTCCATCATACGTGTTTAACGCTAACTCACCTAAGTTTAAATTACTAGTAGTTGGAATAGCTCCGGCTGTAGCCGAACGCCTTAGTCTAATGTCGCTCTTTCTTGCCAATTTTGGCTCCTATTTTCAATCTCTATATAGAGAATCTTTATAAAAAATGTTTTACAAACACATATATATGTGTTATAATATATTTATATTAGTATGTACCACCATCTATAATGTTAGTAACAATTGGAACACCAGAAGCATTAAATTGTACAAAGTCTCCAGTAGTTCCTAAAGAGCTTGTTAAATAAGATAATGCTGTACCACCAGCGTTTGATATAATTACTGCGTCTCCAGTAAATGATCTAACACCAGTACCACCTTCGTCTACGGTTAATCCTGTACCATTTGATAGATTTAATCTTCCGGTAATAGTTGTAGCACCGGAAATACTTACATCATCATCAATAGTAGTTGTACCACCAGCTGAATCAATTGTTAAGTTACCTGATGTGGTATCAATCTCGTTATCACCTGTAATACCAACTTGGACATTACCTGCGTAAACCCCACCGAACTGAGCATCATGCCATGGTGATGATGCGTTATCTCCGCCGGATAAATCCTCATCTTTTGTGAATGAGAATCTTTCTGTTTGTATATCTAAACCAAAGAAACCAGTTTTAACTGCTGAACCGTTATGATACTTAAATCTAATACCACGGTCAAGAGCATCTTGAGAAGTGGTATCTTTTGCTAACTCGATCATCGGATCGGTTAGAGTTGTCTCAGATGAATTAACTGTAGTTGTTGTACCGTTAACTGTTAGGTTTCTTCCAACGATTAAGTCACCACCTGTAGTAACTGTATCTGTTGTACCATTACCTAATACGGTATCACCGTTAACTTGTAAATCTGTTGTAACTGTTAAATCATTTCCGATTGTAACATCATTTGGTAATCCGATTATAACTTTAACATCAGTACCAACTTTAGTAACTGCTGTTTCGATCTCGGCTGTTGTACCAAGAATCTGTAGGTCATCTGATAACAATGCAACGTCTTGAGAACCAGCATCACCATCTATTGTAAGAGCAGTAGCAACATTAACTGTTCCTGCTGCTGTTAATCGACCTTGTTGATCAACTGTAAATGTTGGAATTGCTGTAGTAGAACCATACGATCCTGCTGTAACTGCGGTATCATCTAGGTCAATACTAACTGCATTACCTGAAGCAGTTGTTGTAATACCTGTGTCACCTGAAAGTGTTAGTGTTTCCTCAGCTGTTGCTGCTCCACCGAATACGTCAATTGCAATTGTACCTGAATCACCAGCAACTGAAAGATCTAATGTATCTACAAATTCTTTAACACCTTGTGCTGTAAGCAATTGGGCATCAGTTGGGGTATTAGGCATTGCTGTTTCAATGCTTGTTACTATCTGACCTGAACCACCTGTGGATTCAAGTGCTAATGCACCTATATTTAATTCATTTACGTGTTTATTAGCATCTAAGATAAGTGCACTAGATGCTGTTGCTGTACCATGTGCATGGTCCAACATTTGAGTGAAATACTTACCACCGACTATATCTACGGAAGAAGCAACACCACCGCTTTCCGTTCCTGATCCGATGTATAATCTTTCACCTGCTTGTCCTTGACCTTTATTGGATTGCTCATACGAGTATGCAAGCTCACCTGTCTTCAGATTACTAGGGGAACTGGTGTTAGATCCCGTAGTTACTATTTTTATCCTTGTTAATTTAGACATACTAGTATGTGCCTCCTGTTATTGTTAAGTTCTGTCCATCTAATATATTTTTCATGACGAACTTATTTGTTGTTCCATTATATTGAATTACTGCTCCATCAGATTGACCCGATGAATCAACGTCTGTTAAATCCGCTAAAGCAACATTACCGATCTTTAGCGTTTGGGCTATGATCTTCTCTGGATTTCCTCTTATTTTAGCTTTTAAATTAGCCATTATCTAGTAACCCCTGGTGTAACTTCTACCTGTCCTTCTAGGACTCTTGTTTTAGTTCCATTTAGATCTATTTCTACATCATATACATATCTTCCAGGTTTCATAGCATTTGTCGTTGCCGCTGATAAAGATAAACTAATAATCCCAGCTGTCGCATTTGACACAGTTGCCGTGAAATCTACTTTAGTTGATGAGTTATAGTGTTTCCTAATTTGACCAGCTACTGAATAACCAACCAACGAAACTGCATCCCCATCACTATCAGTGACATCAACTGCGGAACTAAAATCTGTTCCTTGGTCAATTGTTAGATTTGCATATACCGCCATTTAATCTATACCTCTTTATTTATGCTTTTTTAATTCTTCGATTTCTGCTTTTAATTCTTTTACTGATTCTACTAATAAACCTATTATCTGGTTATAATCAACAGTTTTATAGGAATCTTCATTATTTAATCCTTCAACTTCCTCTACCGCCCTAGGAAATACTTTTTCTACGTTCTGGGCAATTAGACCAGCTGATTGTTTACCATCTTTTTTCCAATCAAAGGTGACACCATCTAATTTAGATACTATCTGTAAAGCACCATCAATGACTTCAATATTTTCTTTTAATCGTTCATCGGATGATATACTGGTTGAATAAGCAATAACGTTACCATTTGCGTGCATAGTACCGCCATCCATAAAACGGAAATCCTGTAAACCATCAAAATAAAAGTAAATATTGTCTGCACCACCCATGTGGATATAATTATTACCATCATAACCTATATAGCTAACGTCACCTCTTAAATCGCTTTCAATATTAACCGTCGGGCTTGTAGAAGATGCAGTAACATCAATACCAGTACCTGGAGTTACGCCTGTAACTGTACCTTGTGGAATAGATGTATTACCAGCCATTGCTGTCGATGCTGTTCCACCAATAGCTAAGCTTGAAGTTCCTGCTCCAATCGCTGCCCTAACCTCCGCGGCTGTAATATTACTATTTAATGTTGGTGTATGGCCATCAGTTCCACCTGATAATATTGCAGGTGTACCTGTATCAGGAGCAGTGTTAGTAATTATAATTGCAAAACCTTGTCTATTGATTGCAATACCAGATGAACCTGTAAATAAAACTGTTTGACCGTTGGTAACTGTTTTATTTCCACTAGACGGTGACGTTTGAGTACCATTTACATTACCAGCTCTTCCGATAATAAATGAATAATTGTTTGCTGAGCTTGAGATACCGTCTAGTTTAATCTTATCGGATCCTGACATAAGACCAGCTGTACCTATCAAGGTTGGAGATGCTGATGCATTTGCGTATGTTGTATTCGTATCAGACCACGGTACGTTTACTACCATTTGATCATCTGAGTTTAATTGTATACCATATGTTCTACCTGTAGTTGCTGTGACAGTATTAGCTCCTACTGTTTGGTCAACATTTGAGAATAATTCTACACCACCTCTGGTAGTATTAGTTGCAAGTGGTAAACTATAAACTGTATCAGACCAAGGTACGTTAACAAAAGCTTCATTATCATTATCTAATGCAAGTGCATATTTTCTCTGAGATACACTTGTAGTATAACCTGTTTTAATTCCACCAAGAGCTGATGATCCTGCAACTGGTAAACTATAAACTGTATCAGTCCATGGTACATTTACGTAAGCTTTACCGCTTGATAATTCAACTGGATAATCTTTACCATCTTCAGTAAATCCAATTTTAATACCACCAAGTTCAGTTGATGTTGCTGTTTGCAAATCGAATTTAACATCGTAGTCACCACTAGCACCGCCATTGAGAACCACACTTGAATTTATACCTGTACCATCATTAAAGCTTAAAGAATTATCAGGACTTAAATCACCTTTATTAGTTCCATTTTCTTCGATATTTGGTGCACCTGCAGTTGCATTTGATAATATTAATGAACCATCTGCTTCCCATCTATCAGTCGCAAAGTTATATACAATTGAATGTGAACCAGTTACGTTTGAAGCGGCATCTGCATGTACGTTTGTACCTGTGAATAATCTAGTTTCAAGACCAAATCCACCAGTGGTTGGTTCCGAACCTGCTGTTCCCATTAATACCAATGTATCTTCAACTTCTAGCGTAGAAGTATTTAGTTTTGTTTCATCACCTTGAACTATTAAATCACCAGTAATTGTAACTGTATCACTTACGTGGTTACCTAAGGTTACATTACCATTTACCTGTAAAGTACCTCCAATAACAGTATTACCAGATATATCTGCATTACCATCTACATCCAACGAATCAGATTGTAATTCGCCTGTTATATTAACGCCATCTGATTTTGTTTGTAGTTTATTTTGGTTATTATGAAAGAGATTTACTGCACCGCCGTTATATGCTGTTATCATATTAGCATTATTGGCTTGATTATTTAATTCAAATGTGTTGGTAAGAACCTTAATAGGATCACTACTTGATATAACACTATTTGTATCATCATTATCAAGTTGGAATTCGTCTGATCCGCCTAATCTAATCTTTTCACTATAACCTAAGTCTAATGTATTAGCAGTTAAAGCAAATGTAGTATTACTTAAATTAGTAACAGTTGCTTGTCCAAAGTTTCCACTAGTTCTAAAGTTTGAAGATGTAAATGTAAGTGTAGGATCATCAACATTAAAGTCAAAGTTTTGATTTGATGAATCCCAAGTAACATTAATACCAGATTCTGCATTGTTTGCTATCAAATCTTGTGCATTATAGAATGTAACTATATCAGCAGTGTTTGAAGCTGCAGAAGTATTTAATCCTTGTAATTGCCAAGCTCTATCTGGCTTACTACTTACAACAGATTCATTAAATTGTAATCTAACATCTGTACCTGAACCTGGTCTCCTTATTTCTAATCCCATTCCAGTATTAACTGTGATACTAGAATCATTTGGAGTTAATGTTAAGAATGCTGTGTCATATAGTAGTTCACCTGCACCAGAACCAGTTAACAGTGCACCTTGTCTTATATCTAATGTAGATCCTGATGGAAATGTAAATGTTTTTCCAGTTGTAAAATTAGTATCACTATTAATAGTTTGTGTAGAGCCAGATGTTAATTTAAAGCTGGCATCTGCATTTGCATCTACTTCATTTATTGCTAATACCAAATCACCTTTTGCACTAGTTGTAAGATTTGCTTTTGTTCCTAAATGTGCTTGTAGTTCTACTATAGCTGCAGATAAGTCTGTAGCTGAATATCCTGAGTCATCGTCTAGGAGAAGTACGTTTCCTATATCTGATTCGTGTTCTAATATAGCTGAAACGACATTGTTTGCAGTCATTCCACTTAGATCTTGTGAAACTAAATTATTACTTGTTCCTCTTAACCCTAATTCTAATTCATTAATTGATAATACGACGTCGGTATCATTATTCGTGTTTAGATTTTCAATGTTTCCGATATCGTCTTGTAATTCTGTAATAGCATCAACTAGGTTAGTGCTTTTAATTACGATAGCATCTGAATTAGAAGCTGGGGTATTTAATTCGATTGCAGAACCAAATGCTGCATCTCTTTGTGTATTTGAAGATATATTTGAAGCTACGATTCTATTAGAATTATCTGTATGTGGTGCACCTAGGTTTTGTGTATCAGAAAAAGTACCTGTAAGTGTTTTAAATAGTAATTGGCTTGAAGTTGCTGATAAAAGTACACCTGAGAATCCGCCTGATTGTGTTAGTGTAGCACCTTCTGTAAAAGATGCTGGAAGAGTAGGTGAACCAGTTAGTACAACTCTTAATCTATAATTTGGAATATGAAATCCAGCTGGATCAGTTATACTCTGTGGTAATTCTGTTCCACCCTTTGTAACTTTTAAAAGACCTTTTGGATATGATTCTGTAACTATTCTTACCACATTTGCGTGTGCAATAGTATCAGAACCAACAACTAAATTTGAACCAGTGTTAAGTGTACCAGATGAATTTCTAACTAATATTTTAGTAGAGGAAGCACTTACGATTGTGGCTGAATAACCGCCTGATTGTGTAAGGGAAGCACCTGCTATAAAACCAGAAGGTATAGTAGGACTTCCAGTTAAGATAATATATCCTGCTGTGTTATCTACGGACTCTTCAGGTTTAAATTCAAATCTTGCATCATCAAATAATGTCTGACCAGCTGATGCGGTATAAGAATAAACTTTATCACCGATTCGGGAATCTAATAAATCGTTATCCCCTAGGTTTAAAGAAACCTCATTGGTTTTTTGTCTTAGTTCTTCAACAGAATTATTTTTTAAAATTCTAGTTTCGTTATTTGCTGCCATTATTTTTTACCTAAGTTTTTAACTAATTTTTTTAGTTCTTCAATATCGTTTTTCATCCTCATCATCTCATCATCTTTGGCTCGTACTATTCCCATTTGTTCTCTTCTGGAATTCAATTCGGATGTATTAGTATTTATAACCGCTCCAGTATCTAAATTTTTAATTAGATTAGGATTATCTTCTACTTGTGCTTCTTTTTTCTTTCTTGCCATTTTATGTCGCCGCGATTGCTCTAAAGTCTTTTAATAAAGGTACTCTAGAAGAGTTAGTTGAATTAAGTACTACCTTAAATTGCATTGCACCAAAACTTACATTTGCACCTAATGGATCAATACTATATTCTGCTTCTGCAAATTCACTTGGGTTATCATTAAAGGTAATAGGATCTATTGGACTAGCTTCTGTCCATGGTACATCGTTCATTTCTGTATAGTCTACGTTATTAACCCTAACTGTACCATCCCCTTGAAGTACTCTCCAATATAATCTTACGCTACCTGCAGTTGGTAGGTTGACTGATAGATATGCTTTGATTATATCTGCTTCATCTTTTAGATCAACCTTCTTAGTAATATATTTTGAAACTGCATCACCACCTCTTGCAACAGTACCTTCGTTTGAATTAGTATTTGAAATTCTATTTTGGACTGAAACTACTGAGAATCTATTCATATCTATGACTGGTGATAAATGTGATTTAGTTGAAGTCATACGACATCTAAGTACAAATGATTTTCCACCAGATCCAAGAGTAGCAGTTTCTTGTGCGGAATGTGCTATCGTTCTTGGCGATGCGAATATAACATTTTTACCTGGTAATACCTCAAATTCTGTTCCAGCGCTATATGAACCACCCTGTCCAGCAGTTGTTGAATTCATAATTGTTGCAAAGAATCTAATATCCGTATCTGGGAATTTAAGATGTTCTGCGTAAAGATTCATAACATCCATATGTCTATTTTCTTGAACAACCACTGATGTTCCACCACCTGGACCAACACCAGTTGTTGCATTGTTATTTGAAAGGTCTGAATTAGCTGCGGTAATTGTATAACCATCGTGGGTAATATTACTAATAACATGGCTTCCATTAATATTATTAGCTGCGATACCGTTAATTGCTCCAGCTCCTGAAACTACAATTGTTGAACCTGCATACATTCCGTGGTTAGGATGATTAACAGTAATTACTCCGCTGTTTTGCGTAGTTGCTAAAGGATTCGCTGGTAGAGTTTTATTTGGTAAAATATCATTTACTAAAGTAATCTCGGAATGAGTTGATATATCAAAGTCTGCTCTATTTAATTTAAACTTAAGATCTTTAGATTGCTCTGGTGTCCAAGTTGAAGCATTTGCTGATGTAAAGAATACCCCATTGTAAGGTTGTTTTGTAATTCTTTCAGATGTATTTGTAACATCGAATCCACCCATTTCTGCTACCCAAACATTATAATCATCACATTGTGATATAAGAACAACAGCATATTCTCTATCTTGTGATAGATATACTGGGTAATCAAATGCAAAGTTTGTTGCTTGAGTTGCATCAGCTGATGGAGTAACTTGGGCTGGTAGTAATACCTTTCTCGATCCTGGTACTACTCTTTGTGTTGGATTACCATCTTGCATCTCACGAATTTCTAATCTAATTGCAACGTTTTCGGTATTTTTACTCTGGAAGAATATATCTATAGATGAAGCAAATAGTCCACCCTCTTGTTGTATTAAGAATGATTCTGCAACTGGATCGATCCATTCTACTGTTTCGTGTGTTGATACACTTGTGTCAACGATCGTCCTAGAGCTGTTTAATTCAGTTGTTGATATAACAGGAACTTTAGTAGAAGTAATTGTACGTTGTTTACTTTCTATTAATCCAGCAGCTGTATATATTGCATCGGCTGATGTAGTTTCTAATTCTTTATTGTTTGCTGCATTATCAGTTAATCTAAATGTTCTAGAACCTGTTTTAAATCTAAGAGAAGAACTGTTTGGTATAATAACCGAACCTGCTATACTTCCATTTATGTCTGTTTCTAATGCACCCGAACCGCTGTCATAGTGAGAAGTAAGACCTGCGTGTTCTACTACAGAGGATCTACTTGAAAATTCTACATATGCTTTTTGTTTTGCATAAGCTGTAATGTCTGTTCCATCAAAGAAAACAAATACCTTCGATTTAGGTTTCATTTGATCTGCTTTAAAGAATACCTCTCTCGATCTAATGAAAGGAGCAAAGTTAACTTCTACGACTCTATCTCCGCTTTCTTTTGTAATAGTATCAAATCCTAAATCAGTTCTTAATCCTGATCTAGCTTGGCCTTGTGTAGTCTGGGTAGTAGTCTGAGTTGTGGTAGTTACCTTAATACCTCTACCTCTTACTCTTTCTCTTGTAACATTTGTATCTTCGGAAACATCTACACCAGTCCAGTTGGTTTCCCATTCGTTCCAAACTGTACCTAAAATACCTGTTGCATCTGCCATCGTTTTAAATTGATCATATTGTGAAGTATCATCAATAAAAATACTTGGTCTTACATCAACATCTTTCCATTCATCGCTGTCCGGAGATAGTTCTAATATACCTGTCCAGTCAAATACGTTGTACGGGTTTACGTTTACGAATTGTGATGCGTATGGTTGATTAATGTAATTAACCTCTGCTGTACTTGCTCTCTTCATTGTTCCTAGCGAGCCATTAACTACTACTGTTCCGGAATCACCAGCTTTACGAACTAAGTTAGTACTTCTTTCATCAAATTTTGGTCTTGCTGTACCTGTTCCTTTATCCATTGAAATATTATAATCTGGATTAGATGCATCACCAATCTGATGACCTCTAAATGAATCTACTAAGAATCCATTCTTAAATCTACTTAAACCAGAGCTATCTACAATATGTGCATCAGCTGCGTTTTGTTCTAGTAATGAAAGTGATACATAATACTCTAGGTTTTTAACACGTTTTTCTAATTTACCGATATCACGCATTGTAAATCTTTTGTTGTCTATGATAACTGGTCTAACATCATCTAAGTTATAAACAAATGGATTAAGATGTAAATCATAAACTCCCATTGTATCATCTGGGGTTTTTGGTGCTTTTGGACTATCTGCCGGTACACCTTTTTCTACTTTATATTCACCTAATTTGTTAACATATAACTTATCAATACGTTTCATATAATAAGTTATTTCAGATGTAACTGTATGGTTTGTGTTTGGTGCTTGTGAAACTGATCCACCCGTCGAAGTAAAGTCTGTTCCGTTATCAGCAATTCTTGGTCTAAAATCTATACAATCCCTAAGAGAAACTTCACCATCTCTAGATGAATTAAATGTTCCAATAGTAGCATAATCCGCTGGTGGATATGAATCTGCAGAGATATAATTACCAGCACCATGTGTATAGTAGTCATAATTAATTGATAATGTTCCAGGTATATTTGCAAATCCTGGTTTTAAAACAATCTTTGCAAGATCGTAAAATGTATCTCTTTGTCCATTATCCAAAGTAAACTGATCAGTAACGTTTACATTATTTGAATCTGTAATTGAATTGATTCGGATAACATCGGCCTTTCCTATACCTAAGGTTCCACCGTTTAAACTTCCAGTAACTGTTTGACTGTTTAATCTTGTTTTTGTTTTCTCATCAACATTCTTTTGTACAGTAGCGATTAGCTCACAGGCTGCTCCACTTGGTACACCAGCAATTGTAATAGATGTGGTTGAGCTTGAAGATATTTCGTATCCACCAGCTGCTGTTCCGTTAGTTAATTTTGTTGCAGCACCAACAGGAGATAACACATTGTTTGTTGTATCAACAAACGTTGGACCACCTGATATTGTAAAGGTTACATTCGTACCTGTTGCTGTAGCTTTAAAATGTTCTCTTACCCTAATAATATTATCTGTTGTAGTTTGTCCATCTTGATTTAATGTTTTAATAGCATCAAATGGTAATTTATAAACTAATGAACTATTACCTGTATCTTCCAATAATGCTTGTGATGCTGTTAATAATATATTAGCTGCAAATGCTTGAGTTGCAGGAGATCCAGAATCCGTTTGTGAAACACTTCTAACATTGTTAAAAGTATTTGTGCCAGTCATTCTAATATCAAATAAATATAATTTAGCATGAGAGGCATTTGAAACAATATCTAATCCTCTTGCTCGAGCACTACCAATTGTTGCATTGCTACCATTTTTTAAAGCTAATGCTCTAAATGTATCTAAATCTGGTAAACCAGTTAATCCACTTAATTGCAATTTAATAAATGCACCCAATTTAACCTGGGTTGCTGCATAGTTAACATTGTTTGTTGCGTCTGTTCCTCTTGGCTTATCTACCGCAACATATTGGGTATCGGTGTGTTCTTTTCTAAATCCTTTAACATAAGTAACTGCTGGTTCAACACCAATAGCTAATTTATCTGCAGATCCACCATCACCAGATAATTTTAATCCACCATTACCTGCTCCGTCATCAAGATGTTCACGTATATTTAACTCAATTGGGTTTACACTGTAATCACCTGACTCTTCGAACGTTCTTGTAGCTAATCTTCTTCCTAAAGCAGCATCATTTGTTTTATCTGTTTCATCTATTTGTTTCTTTCCATTAGTAATAGTTACTAGTGGGATATAACTATCTTCAGTTCTAGCAGATAGATCCAAAGGTTGTTTTATGAGAGATGTAGCTATCTTATATCTGTCTGCGCCTGGGGCTGCAAAGTTTGGAGTTCCTGTAGCATTATCGTTTAACGTACTATCTTGTGCTGTTCCTGCTAATGTTTCTGTTACGGATAAACCAACAATATAATTTGGGGTGTTTGTATATTTGTCTAATATTAAAGATCCAGCTGGAACATGTACAAAATTACCTGCAATAAAGTAAACACCTTCTTCGATATTTACTCTAGAACCCTTTCCAATAGGAGTTACTCCTGAAGTTTTTATTTTACCATGCCTAACTGTACCTGATGTTGTACTTGTATTAGAGGTAAATTCTTCTGAAGCTGCAAACGTATCTACGGTTCTATTTCCAGTTGCTCCACCTTTTTCTCCATATTTAACATAGAGTGTATTTGGATCGGATCCTTCTGCAGCAATTGCTGCGATTACTTTAGCTGTAATTTGATTTCCACTATTACCTAATCCAGTAATTGTAGATCCAACAAACTCTGAAAGATATGCATCTGTATTAACTGCGCCACCAACAGTGTGGGTAAATGCAGATTCAATCTTTATAAATTCAAAATTTACATCTAAACTAACTTCACCATTAACTACTTTTGATCCATCTTTAAAAGCATACCTTCCGTGTCGATCAATTTGTGCTTGTAGTGCAGTTTGTAGTTGAGTTAATTCTCTTGCTTGTACTGCAACACCGGGTTTAAATAATATTCTTTGATAACCTTTACTCTCATCAAAGTCATCGAAATACGGTGATATGTTGTAGTTTTTTACTTTTGTTGCCATGTTTTTTACCTTCTAATAAATTAGAATTCAATAATTAATTTAATGTCTTCAATCTGTGTTGCGGTTCTATTAATAGGTGTTCTATTTTCTAGGAAAAGCATTTTACCAGAATCTCTATCAACTTCCGGATTACCAACAGCATTCGAGGATTCCAAAGCACCTGATGTATTTGATGTTTGTCCTGTAATCGTTTCCCCATTTGCGAAAGCTGTATATCCTGTTTTACTATTTTGTGCATAATAGATATATCCGTTTGTAGTATCTATATCAACTGCAAAAGCTTTTGCTCCAGATGTTCCGCCAACTAGTAATTCATCAACTTGAAAATTACTTAAAGAAACACCAGACGCAAAATCTAAATATTTCATAGCTTTTAATGTAGCTGCTGTAGATGTAGTAGTTGTTCCAAAGTTAACTGGATTCTTTACCAAAGAGATTTGTCTAAAATCATTTCCTACTGTTAAGTCATTACCTGATCCACCTGTACCAGTTAATTGCGTATTAATACCAACAAAGAATGCTCCTAGTTCTGCAATAGGATCTACTCCGTGTCCTTTACCTGGGGCAAGTGTTGCGTTAGCAGTTGCACTTGAACCGTTACCACCTGAGATAAGTATTTTTGCAAATGTATATCCTGCACCTTTTGCAGTAATATTGATTCCTGTAACTTTATTACCAGCTACTGTTGCTGTTGCTGTTGCGCCTGTTCCATCGCCTGTAATTGTAACTGTTGGAGTACCTGTATATCCTGTACCTTGATTACTAATTTCAGCTCTCTCGATACCCCCCGCGTTCGCGTGGTCACGTGAAGCTTTTTGGTTTAGATATTGGGCGTAATCTCCTTCACTTAAAGCTGCTTGAGCTGCTGAATCACTATTGTAAGCAAGGGAAACGGTCTTAACTGGCATATACGATGTTGTAAGGAATTTTTCTGAATCTACTACCTGAACTGTAAACAGATATTTCCAGGTATACCCGTCTGACTCTGCAGTTGGTACTGTTAATGTTTGAGTAGGCTGTACTGTAGAAGCACCAGTTCCAGCTACGATACATTTATAAACTTTAAATTCTGCTGTAATAATATAAAAAGCTTTATCAAATATAGCTCCATCATTACTATCCCAAGCAAAATATGAAGCTCCTGAAGCCCATGTGTATCTTGGTACTACGTGAGATATATCAGTAGCATTTACTTTTTGCATAGCCATGAAATTGGCTCTTGCTTCTCCAATATCATCTATATGATCGTTTGGTGGGAATTCAGCCCCAATATCTGTTGAATCTGTCGTATCTGATGTTGTTGAAGACCAGACATCGGATTTACCAATAGCTACATATACGCTAGCTCCAGCTACGTCTTCTTTAAAATTCTCAGCGTTTACGACCCTAAAGTCTGATGTGACTATTGCTGTCATTTTCGTTTCCTCTTATATTATATTACTTCTTCGTGTACAAAACTGCCCACGTTATATCTATTTATACTAATTGAACCAACGTTTTGTAGTTGTGTTGACCCAATTTGTTCAATTCTATTGTTATTATTATAGAACCTTGCAGTTGTTGCAAAGTCTGATTTCTGTTCAAATGGATTAGTTTCATCTAATGTTTCACTAATATCATTCTTATGATTTGTAAGAATAATGAGTATAGATTCGTGATCTTTTGCTCTCTGTTCATTATTAACCTGACTTCCTATTCTTACTTCTGGATCTACAACATAACCGTTTCCTACATTTGTTATAGTAGAGCCAGTTATTTCTCCATCTGCATTTAATGTTAAAGTTGCTGTAGCTGTAACATTTGTACTTAACGGATTTCCATCTTGGTCTACAGATGTTGGTGCTTCAAAAACTAAATTAGGAGCTGAATCATATTGCTTTTTAGCTGCCAATCCACTTATATTTATAGCAGCTATTTTACCTGCATTTGGATTAGCTGTTACTACAGCTGCTATATTTGCATACCCAGAACCAGCACTATTGATTGTAATATTGTCTACATCAACCTGACCTTCAGAGGTTAATCCAACTGTAACCTGTGGAGCAACTAAACTTTGCCCAGATATTGCTTGCCCATTAAAACCAATTGTTGGGGGAGAGTTGCTTGGATATCCGAATCCTGGTTCTGAAAGTTCTACTTTAGTTAATTGGCCAGATGCATTTATTGTTAAAGAGAATGTTGCTGATTTGTGTATCTTCGCCTCGACACCTGGTAGGAAAGAAGACACGAATGATTGTACTAATAATGGTAAATCCTCAATGCCGATTGCACCAGGTTGTCTGATTGGCATTGCTGAATTTAAATCTCTACTAATTCCTGCAACTGCTGGTAATTGTTTTCTAAACGCTGTAACCCCGGTACTTACTAAGTTAAGTAAGATTAAGATTTCACCAAAGAAAATAAATCCAGCTGGATGTACTAATTTGTCATAAACATTTTTCCAGTCAGATACGTTTTTACCTGTTTTAATTAAGTAACTAAACTTTTGGAATCTAAAACTATCTTGTAACTTTATTCTGTCAGATAGGAATCCTTTGTTATCTAGATATCTATTTTGGTTTGTATCAAAATTACCAGAAGAAGGTATAAGGGTTTTATCATACGGTCGTTCTACAATAACCTGTTCATTAAATAATAATCTAAAGAATATTTCAATACTATCTGAATTACCTCTTACCTTATAAAAATCTAATATTTGTTTATATAGATTTCTTTTATTAACAGTTACGTTTCTAGGAATAGCTGCAGCAATTTCTTTTTGCATTAACTCTAGATAATTTAAACTGTTTTGGTCTATATCTAAAGCACCTTCTATCGAACTCATTACATTTGATGGACCTGGACCAACCCATTTTTTAACTATAGTTGTAAGAGAACAAGATAAACTATTAAATGCTGATAATCCATTAACAGTAAATGTTTTACCAGTTTCTACGGCTAGGTTTGCTAAAGAACCCGGAAGTTCATTTCCGTTTGTAATTGCAACATTATTATCAACTAAGGGAATATTAACGGTGTTTCCGTTTAATTGTGTAACTGTAAGTGTTGAGTTTTGACCGTCAAAGTCTGTAAAAAATTGATCGTTATTATTTTCAGGATCAGAAATTCTAAACTGTGCTTGTCCACCAAGTATAACATCATTAAATGTTAATGTTTCTTGATATATGAATTCATCTAAATTTAAAAATGTGTAATAAGCTTTTAATAAGCTATCCAACATTGGAGCATCTTCCAATATATGGGATGGAAGGACTTGGGTATATCTTATGTCCTCTTTCGTCTTCCCTTTTGTTGAATTAGAAGATTCTATATATCCTGGAGAACTTTTTTCTGTATATCTTGGCATTATTTAAATCTTGAGGTTGTTGTATAATTAATAGAACCTGTTGAACCGCTAACTGCGATTGTATCAATCTCTGGGCTTATCACCACTCTCGAATCGTCAATAGAAAGTAGTTGATCTCTTTTTGGAGCTAAATCTAATGAATTAGGAGTTAAGACTAATCTTATTGCTGTAGTATCGTCTGGTTGGAAACTATTTAAAACTAATTTTCCTTTTTCTACATCTATTGTTCCAGCATTATTGATAACAGTTACGTTCGAACCTGCAACAATTTTATAAACGATTACCTGTCGTGTAGTAGAACCTGTAATAGGTATATCACCAAAGAAACATTCTTCTCCGTTAATCTTCATCACTGTACTATTTAAAACAAAGTTGGATGAACTTCCTGATTGGAAGAATGGTGATGTAAACGTTAAATCAAAATTATTTAATCCATTACTAATAGGAGTAATTGTTTGAAACATACGAGGCCGAATAGAACTATTTAGAATTGCTGGATCAGAGTTGTCAATATTTCTTAGCAATTCAGAATGTCTGAATACCCCGTCAAATTTATTTAGGTTATTAAAATTATAATCTTTAATAGTATCTCTTACAACTGTTTGTAAGTCTGTAGAACTTCTATCTGTTAAGTTTGGATTATATTTAAATGATATATCTAATTCTAAATTAGTAAAGTTTGGATCAACTATTTCGGGGGTAATCGAAACTACATTTTTACCCTTTAATATTGTTCCTGTAATTTCAAGTTTCTCTGCAGCTGTTAATGTTTGGGATAGTAGAGGCTTAATTGCAACATATGCTTTACCATATTCTGGTGGATCCTGATCTTCCCCACCCCATGTAGATATAGAATCAATATTAGAAAATGATTTCTTAATAATTGCTGCGTAGTCATCTGCCGTTACGGCTCTGTTTTGAGAAGTAAATGTAAGTGGTGCATTAAATCTTATACTTTCAGAAGTCTCTTGATCAACTCCACCTGTTGATAAAGCTTTAGTTGTAACACTAATTACTGAATAACCGCCAACGGTATCTACCATACTAAACCCATCGGTTGCATTTACTGCTTTACCTGCACCATTTGAATCCTTCCCTTTGGTTATAACATAATCGATAGTAACAATATTATTGTTTACTGGTTTAAATCCTGTTACACCATCACCGAAATATATTTCAAAATATTCATTTGAATTTTGTTGAAGGTAAAATGTTTTAGTTTCAGCGTTTACCGATGAGAGACTTTCAAACTTAGTGTATATATCAAAGGAAGTACTTTCCTCATTTTCTTGTACACGTACGCGAAGTGTGGACGTGTCCGCGTGATCGTCCGACAATTGAAACTTTTGGTTTTCTATATCGTTATCAACTCTGTATTTTAATTGTCTAAATGTTCCTTCTGCAACAGTTACATTAAGAAATGTAAACTTATTATCTCCACCAATAGTTGCTGTATGATTATTTAATACCACATATTGGAATTCTTCACCGCTAACTAGGGTTTTTAATTTTGTTCCTCTAGGAAGAGTAAGGGTTGTTGGTATATCCCCTGATTCTTCTGCAACATCAACACTTATCTCTACATTAGCTCTTGGTGCGAGAATTGATCTAGGAATATATCCCAACAGTTTTGCTCTTGTAACCACGTTACCACGAATCTGTGCAGAATCCAGGAATGCTTCATTTAATGCAAAGTGTGCATTCATTGCATTATAATGTGTATTATATGCTAGAACATCTAGTAATACACTCATTCCAGAACCGTCAAAATCGTAATCGTTAAATTCTGTTTGTTGTTTTAGATATGCTTTTAGATTAGATTTTATATCATCAAAATCTAATTCTGTAACCTTTAAATTTGTAGCCATTATCGTAACCTTCTTAATACTATTTCAACAGTATCATTACTGTCGTATTCTTTTATTTTAAACTTAACCAGTATTCTATAAGCGTTCTCATCTGGTAAATCCTTTATATCAATATCTCTTACAATCACTCTTGGCTCATGATTGTTTATCACATTAAATATATTTTCTCTTAATGCAATTTTTGTTAGAATATCTGCTGGTTCAAATAATAATCCCCTTAGATTAGCACCAAGAAATGGTTGAAACGGTCGTTCGTTCGCGTTCGTGATTAAAAGGTTTTTAACAGCATTCTTTACCGCATTATCATCTTTTAACACGTTTAGATCTTTTCGAATCGGATGTATACCTAATGTCAGATCTAAATCTCTATGACCCTTCCGGCGTGATACGATCTTAGCCTTAGAAAGATCTCTTGATATACTTTTATCTGATTGTATTAATGTAGACATATATCTATTTATACCTATTCTTATGCCGGATCAGGTGCTGCTGGTCCAGAAGTTTTTGCCCCATCTCCCTGTTCTGTATGAACATGAGTTGCTAGTGTTGCACCTTTATCCGTTATAGTTCCTTGAGCTACAATCGTTTTAGCATTTGTCTGTGCTTCAGTAACATGTAGTGTTCCAGTGATGGTTGTATTACCATCTATGTTTACTATATCATTTGATGCATCAATACTAACAGTTCCTTCGTCTGATATATTTATTGTTGTACCTGAATGGTGCAATAAATTAATTGTATTTGTACTTGGATTTAAAGTAAGGGTATGTGTTTTAGGTTCATCGCCTATTCCAGTACTTTTTAATATAGTAATTCCATCTTGGTCTATATTTAATGTAGAGGTATTTGTACCATGTTTTATATTAATTCTTTCTAGTCCAACAGTATTATCTAATTCAACTAAATGTCCACCAACAGTTTTTGTTACTTGGTTTGCATTTAAATCATCTACCTCTGTTGGAACGTCTGATGTTCCTGATTTGTTTCCATACGTACCTTGGAATCCTAATGAAGTGTCTATTGTCTCTTCTGTAAAAGACATAATGCTTCCAAGTATAATAGGATCCTGCGCACTTGGTCCATCACGGAAGAATCCAACCACCCATGAACCAGATAGTAATTGATGATTTTGTCCTATACCTTCTACGCTTGGAGAAGTGCTTGGCATCATAACTGTAGCAAATGGAAGATCTTCTGTTTTTACTTCTGTTTTATCATCCGTGTGATAACCGAAGCATCTTACTTTAACTCTATTTAATTTTTTAGGATCGTTAGTGTCTTCTACAACTCCTAAGAACCAATCAAACTGTCCACCTACAAACTGATCATCATGTCTTAACATTATTCTATACCTCTTTCTATAGAGTCTTTTTGTACTTTCAATTGCATCGTATAAGATTCTGGTCCTATCATGTGAGTGACACCAGTAACCAGATAATTATCTCCTAAAAATCTATCTAATGGTACTGTTGGTTGTTCTTGTTCTAGTGTATCTGAAGACTGAACAATTTTAAGTTTAATCTTTTTACCAACGGTCATATTAAAATCCCCTGATATAGAAAAGTTCTGAGTCATGAAATTCATAGTTGATAAATGGGATTGTGCTTTTAATAAAGTAATGTGATTCGGCTCATGATAATTTTTATGTGAAGGATATGCATCGGTATTTCTAGATATGAAATGATGCTTACCTTCTTTTAACTCATTTAATTTTCTATCTTTAAACTTTGTCAAATCACTAAAGGGTTTATTCTTATTAATTTTCTTTGGAGTACTTTTTTCATAATCGAAAAAGCTTTTCTTATAACTTTTCTTAGAGATGTCTAGAGAATGTAAAGTAGATGCATAAGATCCATTTGCCATGGCTTCTAACTTAGACATACCTAATTCAGATCCAAATTGATTTATTCTTCTAGATTGTTCGTCGTATGCTTCTTTTGTTCCCATCTCAAATTCAAAATAAGGTTTAAATTCATATTCATTATATATTTCTTGCTCTAATAAATTTTCATATGAATTAAATTGTACTCCATCCTGGGTTGTTTCGTAAAAATAATATGGAGTTCCATTATCAAATGCATTTCTTAATAACCAGTTAACAGATTGAATTGGTCTAAGAGTTGGATAAATTCCTTTAATTACCTCTTGAGTATCTGTATTGATTTCACATTTCTCTATTCCTAAATCTTTATCACAAATATTTTTTACTAATTGACCAATTGATCCTTGGAAAGATCTTCGTAATGCTTTAGTTTGATTAATATATAAATGTTTCGAAACACACCTTAACTTATAATATTGTGTTCCCGGATCCTGTCTTACGTAATTAAATACCTCTGCAATGTGTAATGACAATTCAAACTTTTCTTTTGAATCTCTATCTTCTCCACCAGCTTGCCTTTGTATTTTTAAAGATATCTGTTCATGACCATTTATTTGTGCAAATTCTAAAAGGTTAGTAGAATCTCTAACATAAAGAATTACCTCTAAAAAGGGTTTATTAATATCTTCATATATTTCTATTTTTTGAACTAGCTTTTTTATATCTAGTTCTTTTGAATCGTGGTGGGTTAATTTAGCATGTACAATATTAAATGCTTCTGGGTTAACCGAAACCGATCCTACTACTTTAGCTGTTCTAGGCATTTATTAAATTCTCAAATTCTTCTGCAAATTGTTCTACATAAGCAGGAGCAATAACTCTTATCTTAGATCTTTCATCGTTAATCTCTTCAACAACTGCACGATTTGTTTTAAATGATAAATCACTGGTTGGAACTCCACCTTGGACATATGCGGCATTTGTAACAGGTTTTTCTTCTTTGTCCCCTGTAACAAACCAGTGATGGGGAGCTTCTGCGTATTTGTATGCTTGATATGAGTCAACAAAATCTCCACTTGTTTGACCAGTTATTCTTTCTGTTGTGTTTGTAGGGAGTGTGGTAGGATCACCTAAGAAAGCACCAGTTACATCTTGAATTACTAATTGATTTAAATCCAAATCTTTTTTAACTAGTGTTCCTGTCGCTCCGGATGTTCCACCTTGGATTGTTTCTCCTAATTGAAATAGACCA
>Ga0315315_10001576_pt1 | contig 20957 bp, 20 predicted proteins | sample M140m3416metaG_FD_203699 | JGI IMG/M metagenome (GOLD analysis project Ga0315315, IMG submission 203699) | Ammonia-oxidizing marine archaeal communities from Monterey Bay, California, United States - M1 40m 3416 | ecosystem: Environmental > Aquatic > Marine > Intertidal zone | place: USA...
TCCAGTTGCATTAAATAATTACATTATTCCAGATAAATTTATGAATACAATTGAATTTATTGAAGGTTTATCAAATAATAGATTCACCAAACAAAAGCTTTTGAGTGTTAATACTAATGTTAATGTAGATCCAGGTTATGCAGGTAGAGAAGTAATAAATAAATTATATAATATCACATGGAATACAGTTAGAACAAATTCATCATCTGGATCTATAGAATATCAAGGTAATTCAGGGTTTAGTGCTTCCGATTTATTATTATCACAAACATCTAATAAAGAGAGTGCTAGAATAGTTTCTAAAAATCATATTGTTGGTAACGATAATTTCGCTGATCTTGAAAGTCAATTGGATATGCAAATGATGTCACAAACTGCTGAAAATGTTAGTTTATGGTTCTGGGATGATAATCAATGGTTATATTCATTTGCCGTAAATTTCTTTAATCAAAAAGAAATTCCAGATGTAATATCTATGAGTTGGGGATGGGCAGAAAGAGATCAATGTTCTGTTACTCAATGCAATAATGAAACATCTCAACAATATATTAACAGAGTTAATACAGAATATGTTAAAATTGGATTAAGAGGTGTTACAATAACAGTTTCAAGTGGTGACGCTGGAGCACCTGGTAGAACTTCAGAAGATTGTGATGCGAATAATCCAGTAAATCCAGTTTTTCCAGGTTCATCACCTTGGATTACAAGTGTTGGAGGAACATTCGTTTTAAATTCTAGTAATGTAAATAAATGGAATTCGCCCTTATGCAAAAAATATGGATGCATAAATGGTAATCAAGAAATGAATACAAATTTTAATTATGTTGGCTGGACAGCTGGAGGTGGTTTTGCTATTTATTCATCTGAAAATCAACCTAAATGGCAAAGTAGTTTTGTTAAAAAATATCTGGATTCAGGAACACCATTGCCTTCTAAATTTAATTCTAAAGGAAGAGGATATCCTGATGTAAGTGCAGTAGCACATAATTGTCCAGTTTTTTCATCAGGTTCAATTTCTGATGTAGATGGAACTAGTTGTTCATCACCATTATTTGCTGGCATAGTATCTTTATTAAATGATTATCAAATTGCTCATGGTAGATCTAAGTTAGGTTTTATAAATCCAATTTTATATCAAATGGCATTAGATGATCCAAGTATTTTTACTGATTATACAACAGGTAATAATTGGTGCACAGAGCAAACATGTTGTCCTACTAATAATAATGGTGGTTCAGATTTTGGTTATCAGGCAGCAAAAGGATGGGATCCTGTATATGGTTTAGGAACACCAAACGTTGGTAAAATGATAGAATGGCTATCAAAAAATACATAATTTTCTAATATTTTTATTTACAATATTAGAAATTAGAATTCACCATTTACACTAGTGAAAGTAATTTTAAAAGTTTTATCTGGTTTTATAACTTTTAGACCAGAATAGTCATTTTCTAGGATATATAAATCTCTATTATTAACTTTTCTAATAACATTACCTAATTGATCTTTGATTTCTATGTCAACATTTTCATCTACATCTTTTGTTAATATAGTATCAATATTATTATTACTATCTAATAACCTTATTATGGTTTTATTTGTTTTAGGATAGTATTCGAATATTTTTCTTCCATTATATTTATTAAATTTAATACCTAATATGTAATCATGTACAGAATCATCCCCTGATTCTGTTATTAAATTTTCATTTTCATCATAAATTTTTATATTTTTTCCATCTTCACAAACTACCTTATTTGCATAAACTACATTACCATCCACCTTATATGAATAAATACCTTTCATACCATTTGGTATTCTAACTGAAAATATTAATTTATCTTTTTGCATAAATTCATAAATAATATTATTTTTATAAGTTTCAATATATTTAATAGGATTATCATATAATAATATAGGACTTCTAGGAGCTGGAGCTCCAAAAGATGAATCGAGTATTGGTTCAAACGAAAATTTTAATTTTTTTGTTACTTTATTATTTATGTCATAAAATCTAATTGCAGAATACATTTTTCTAGTTAATAAAAATCTAAAAGTGTAATCTCGTAAAGAATTATTATAACCAAAAGATTTAAGAACGTCGTCAAATGATTTAAATAATGAATTGTTCTTAACTGAAATAAATAAAATTTCAGTGCTATCTTGAATATTACTTTTGATAGGTTTTGCTAATTCTATTTCAAAATATATCTCATCAAGGTCAAATACATAATTATCTTCAGCTGTTTGCCATTCAAAATTATTAAATTTGCCAATATATTGCTTATAATTTAAACTTACTTTCTTATTTGTTTTTTTATCAATAAAAATATATTTTTTATTTTTACATAATCCCACTTTTATAAGCTTCATATTAATATCATAAATTTTGATAAAACATTCATGTTTAAATAAATAAGTATTTAATGCAGAATTTATTGAATTATTATCTAGCTTATAGAAAAATGGCAATGTGCATAATTTTATTTTGTTTTTATTATAAATTGTGATAAACTTTTCTGTATTGTTAAATTTAAATTTTGTAATATCTTGTAATTTATTATTATTTTCTAAAATATAATTTTTAAATGTAGTTTTCCTCATTAATTTTTGGTTAAAATCATAAGTTTCTATTGATCCTGAATCTTTTAATAATTGATTTACTTTATTTAAATTATCTTGAATATTTGATAATAACACACTATTAAAATCTTGTCTTAAATTAAATTTGCTTTCATATTTATTTTCAAAGTTATCATTAAAATTAGATTTATCTCTCATAAGAATCTCAACTCTTTTTTCATGTTTACTTACTGACAAATCATTTTTACCTACCTGATCTAATTTATTAATAGTATTAATATTACTATTTATTGTATATTTATGGCAATTAAAATATATCATTTTATTAATGTTAAATTTTGAATCTAATACTTGAACTATAGTAGGTGAACTATATCTATTATTATTTACATTATTTAATAGTTCATAATTATTAATTTCCATAATTCCTAATTCTTTTAATGTGTTTACTCTTTTTGCTAAACTGATTGCATGTAATTTATTTTTAAATGAAAGCTTTTCTAATTGGACATACATAAAATTTGTAAAATCATATTCACTATCAAATATATTACAACTACATAATTCTTGTCCTGTTTTAGCATTAAAAGGAACTTCTGTTGATTCTAGGTTTCGTTTTATGATATAAAAATTATACGTATTAAAATTATTTGAATTGTTAATATTTTCTTCTAATATAATTTCTTCCTTCCCATTTATCAAAAATAAATTAACTTTCTTTTTTTTTACATTATTCATATCAATTTCATCATAGTTAATTCTAATAAATTTATCATTATTTTTAATTGCAAGATATTTACCTAATTTTTTTAATGCACCATTTATTTTTACAAAAATATCAATATTACTTTTATATATATTAACTTCAGAGCTATCTAATGAACTTATTTCTATAAAGTTTTCTTCTATTGCAAAATCTAAATTATCTAAACCTAATAATGTAACTTTCTTTCCGTCATATTCCATAATTTTACCGCCATATAAAATGATTTTTCTTATAAAATTATTATTAATATTGTAAGTATTTATAGCTTTAACATCTGTAATTAAATTATTAAAATTTGAATCTCCTAATTCAGTTTTTATATAATTTATACCTCCTCCACTATTAATTACTCTAAAGATTTGACCACTACCTACTTTAATTGGTGAAATTGATTTTAATTTAGTGAATTCAAAATTTTCTTTTACAACTCTTACAAATTTATCATTTGAATCAAAACTTATTTCATCTTTAAAATAATCATATGGATAATCCAAATAATTAATATATTCATTTGATAACTTATACTTAAAAGGATATTGATAACTTTCATATTTTTTATTTTCATCATATTTATCTGGATAGGCATTATTACTTATTTCTGTATAATAATCTAATTTTTCAATTGAAATACTTCTAATCCTTTTATTTTCGCCTAGTAAATCAAATATATTAGCATATTTAAATGCTTTCCTTAATTGTTTGGTATGCTTATTTATAACTCTAATAAATTCATTTTTGAAATTATAGCCAAGATATAATTTTACTACAGCATATTTTAAATCTACTTTTAATGACTGAACAATCATTGATAAATCATCAGGTAAATTATATTTTCCATAACCTAATGTTATTGATGCCCCTTCAAAATCTGTCTTGTCATAAATTGTTACACCAAAATTTTGTTTTGAAACTACAATATATTTAATGTCATTAGTGAATGGTTTTTCTTTACCACTATCTTCACATGCATATTTTCCAAATTTTGCTAAATTTGTACAACTTCTATGAGTAAATCCATCTTTAATTTCTTTTGAATTAGCTTCAGCACCATATAATGTACAAGATTTATCCAATAATGTTTTATTAATATCTACTGCAAATACTTTAAAAATTCCTTCAGTTGGCATTGGAATTCCACCTTCGCTTGCATACCAGTCTTTCCATGCATTTAGAACTAATGAAAAGTTATAATTCCAAAAGAATTCCCATGTTGTAAATTCAATTTTCCTTACTTTTCTTCCACTGTAATTGTATAATTCAATAAAACCAATTTTACCATGATTGTTTTCATTTTTTAACCTTTCTATTTCTGAATATAAATTCAGATCATATTTATCTATAAATTGATATTTATCATTATTTTCAGGTTTCACATCAGTTTGAGGTATAGAACTATCATATATATATAATTTTGCTAACACTTCTGTTCTTTTTAAATTTAAGTTTTTAATTATATTATTCCATATTCTGAATTTCACTGTTCTAATTGTTTTTTTAGTAGTTGTATTAGCTGTAGAAATTTTACCTCCTTCACAACATGACATATTTAATTTTCTGAATCCATTATATGCATCTTCAAATTTTAGTTCGTATTTTTTAAAATTAGTTAAATCTTCATCAGGTGAAACATTTCTAAATAATGTAACTTTAAATTCATGTGGTATTCTAAGTGATGTTACAGGTATGTATATTAAAGCATCGTCTTTAACATTTAATGATTTTGGTATACTACCCCAAGCTTGATGTATACCTACTCCTACATCTCTTCTAATTCCCTTAAAATCTCGTAAATTATATAATTCAACCATTTGACCACCATAAAATTTAGAGTATAAACCTGAAAAATATATTTCATCTATTAAAAATAAACTTTCTTCTGTTTCATTACCATAAGGTAATAGTTGATTATTTAATCTACAAATATTATTTGATAATCTAAAAAATTTATTTTTTTCATTATATTCAGTAAATTGTTTATTTTTGAAATATTTTAGTGGATTTTCATTCTTAGGATCTTTTATTTTATAAGCATAACATTTTGTTTTTGATACAGAAAAAATTCTATAACCTAACTGAATAACTTCTAATGCACATCTATTTATATTATCAACTCTATTCATATCAATAAAATTCTTTTTTTTAACATTTATATATTTTGTTTTATCATCTGATTTTTCATCAAAAATATTTGATTCACTAGTATCTCCTGTTGATGATAATAATTTTAATTTCGATAAGTCTAATTCTATTCTTTCATAATCTGGATTATTAAAATTAACACATCCATAATTTGTCAAGTTAAAATAAGGAAAAAATGAATCTGCATTGGAACTATATGTTTCGAAATAAATATCATTTAAAAATGACCCAACTAATATATAACTTCCGGACCTTGCTAATTCTGGTGTTTTTGCACCAAGTTTTTTTAATACCATTTTAGAATCATCTGATAATACTGATTCTATAAAAACAGGTTCATTATCTACATTTACTGACCTTTTTCTACCTACAGCATCTCCTCTTATTGCAATAATAACTATATCCTTATAAAACACATATTTTCTCATAAAATCTACAAATTTTTTATTTTCACGTTCATAATTAGCTGTCATAAAACTCCGTTTATATCTGATTTTTAATTTATTATTTCTTTCTAAAACTAATACATTTATTCCTTGTTTTCCACCTAAAATAGGGTATTCATCTCCAATTTTCACTGAAACTCTACCACTACATCTTTTACAGTCTCCTCCTGATATTATACTTATTTTTTCTAATAATTTCTCGGGGCTAATACAACTACCATTATCATCAGTTGCCTTCGGATCATAATTAATAGCCCATACTCTATTACATCCTTTTACTTTTGGTTTACATATACATTCAGGGCAATGATGTTTACATTCTTTTTGATATTTACATAAATCACATGTTCCTTTTTCTTCACACCCTTGACAGTCTTCCGAACAACTAGCTGTAGCATACATATTATAATTTGATGAATTTTTATCCATACATCCTAAAGTATTATATCTGCATTTAGCTTCATCTCCTATATCTGCATCTGGATTGTAATTAATCGCTTTCTTATTCGTGCATCCTGATTTTCTATTATGAATATAAAAATAAATTGTAATGATTAAAAGTAATAAAAATATGATGTATCTTAATTTTGATATCATTTATATTTATTAAGAAATAAATATAATGATTTTAAAACATTTTATTATATATAAATTTATTTATAAACTATGCATCTACATGTATTTTAGGTAATAGACTTAAATGATAACCATTTACATCATAAATCTCCACTACAAGTGATAATCTTTTATCTGATTTACATTTATTCATTGAATAACCTTTAACACCATGTTTATATTCGCCATGAAAATATACAACTCTATTATTTTTTGGAATATATTTAATACTTTGATTATAATTTCCAACTACTACTAATTCTCCGCCTTTTATACATTTTGGGACAATTAAATATAATACACCTACTACTTCTGGATGAATATCTCTATCCTCTTCACAATTTAAAAACTTACAAACTGTAGTATCTTGGTGTAATGCAGGAGAATATTCTTTTATAGAGGGATCTATTTCTAAAAAGTTAGCTACTATATAATTTCCTTCTTTTGGACTTTTATCAATAATATTAGATATGATATTAAATAAAATGTCTTTTTCTCTCATTTTATATAAATAATCTAAATTAAAGTAATAGGTGATATTTTTTGTATTTTTAAATCCTAAAGGAGCTAATAAATTTTTATTTTCTTTTAATTTTTTAAAGAAAATATTTTTATATTCTTTTAGTTCATCATATTTATTAATTTCTAAAAAATTATCAATATAATCATATTTTATCATTTTATCTTTTACTAAACTAAGAAATATTATTAAAATTAATATTGCTAAAAAAATATTTTTCATATATATATATTAAAAATATTTTTAAACTATTTTAATTTATCGTATAATACTTTTACATTTGAGTCAATTACTTGCCTATAATGAAATGCCATACCAGCAAAAGGACTTGGTCTAATTATTCTAAACACATCACCTGGTTTAGCTGCATAATATCTAGAAATAGGATCCATACTAAAAATTCTTGACATATTTTTTTGATCAACATCGTATTCTACCAATTTCTTTTCTTTTTCTTCATCTGTTAAAAGTTCAAATTTTGGCTGTAGTTCATGTTCGATAATATTCATTAATAACTCATAATCAAAAAATACTTCTGTTCTTTTTAAATCTAAAAATTGTTTGAATGCCTTTTGTGTAATATTATCACCAATAAAAATTCTATGCTGTCCTTTTGAAGAAGCTAAAAAACCATCTAAACCATTTATTTTTTTAATTGTTGATATCTTGCCATATATCACCATAATATTATAAACATCTTTTGAAGTATCTGAATTAATCTTAAATATCCTTTCTTCTGTTTTTTGCTTCAATAAATCTTTATAATTTTTCTCCAAATTTTTTTGGAGAAGAACTTTACGTTCTGTAAGCATTTTTGTTAAATTTAATAAAATTTTATCAATCATTTTATATATATATTACTATTTTTTTAAATAATAAATTTTGTCAATTTTTTATTAATTAATTAAGTATTTTAATATATGGTTATTTCTTGGAAAAAAACATGTAAAACAACAACAAAAATATTTAAATCTTGATAAGTATATTGGAATATCTATATTAATTTTTTTATTTGTTACTTCGTAATATAGATCTTCAATAAAATTATGACAATTATGACCAATTGGATTATATCTATCTGCTTTATATATTTCCTCTAAACCCTCTATAATGCTATAAATTTCGTCATATGACTTTATTATACTTGTTAAATAAATTGATTCTCTTAAATTCAAATTACAATGATACCTATCTTGAACATCTACTCCTGTATTTGGTCCGTAATCAAATTCTTTATCTCCAATTACTAATGTTGTATGATAAAAACCGCAACCTAAATAGCAAAAATATCTATTACTATGATGAAGATCATAAATATTTAAATAAATTTCTTTTATAGTCATATTACTGTAAGAGAAATTTTTATTTTAATTCATAACTTATTCAGGAAAATACATTACTCCTACTAATATTATAAAGTAAATAGCTGAATGGACTAATAATGATACTGTATTTCTACAATCTTTGAAGTTTAACATTTTATTACTTAAATAATAAATAGTTGGACTCGAAATTAAAAAATAAATTAATGATCCATATGTTGTATTTTTTAACTTAAATAATTGATTTTTAAAAGGATCTCCCATTGATATATATGTAATAATAAAGAAAAGTAATGTATTTATAAATATGCCTAAATGATTAGGACAATTATTTTCAATTAAATTTGTATTTAAAATATTTGATACAAATTTATAAGAATTAGGTGAATTTAATAAAAAAAATAAACCAGCCGATCCTAAACTTATTTTAACTTTTTGTTCTAAAGTTGCCATATACTAATATAATATTTTTATTTTAAAATTTCATCAACTAAATTATAATTTTTGCAAGCATTTGCATCCCACCATAAATCATGTTTTAGTATTTCATCAATCTTTTTTTGTGGAACTTTTGTATGTTCTTTATAAATATTCTTAATCAACTTCATTAAATTCTTTAAATTTTTCATTTCATCATCAAATTCATGCATTTTTCCCCAAAAAACTGTGCTTAATTGATGAATTAGCATGAAAGAATGAGGTTTAATATATCTTTTATCACAAACTACTGAAATTAAAGTTGCTGCACTAGCAGCTGCGCCTTCAATTATAGAATGAATAGGAACTTTACATGTAATGATTGTGTCAATACATGACATTGCTGCAAAAATACTTCCTCCATTACTATTAATATGTAGTTTAATTGCAGGTGGTTCAATATCATATTTATTTCCTAAATCAACCATTTTTTGAGATACATAACGAATTTCTTTATTTAATTCAAACATTGACTTTTTAGTTACTGAACTATAAAAGTAAATATGATTATCAGTAGAATGAATATTTTCATCCCTTAAATCTCCATTTTTTCTAAAATCTTTTTCGTCTTTATCGTCATTATCTCTCTTTCTTTTTTTTCCTACACTATACTCCCAATTATCCATTTTTATTATATAATAATATTCCTCTATAATACTTACAATAATCAATTTTTTAACCAATAAGAATTAATTTTATTAATATTATTAATGTTTCTAGAATATTCTGAATTAAAAAATAAAAAAGTTCTTATTAGAACTGATTATAATGTACCAATTATAGATAATGAAATTCAATCTACTAAAAGAATTGATGCATCTATTGATACTTTAAATTTTATACTAAAACAAAAACCTAAACAATTAATTATTGTATCTCATTTAGGGAGACCTAAAGATAATGACAAAACATTAACTTTAGAACCAGTAAAATCCTATCTAAAATCTTTATTAAATGAAAATATTAAATTATGTGAATTAGACAATATATCTGATGATAAAATTATAATGCTTGAAAATATTCGATTTCATAAAGAAGAAACAAAAAATATAGATACAACACAAGAATTTAGAAATAAATTAACAAAATTATGTGATGTTTATGTGAATGATGCATTTGGATGTTGTCATAGGGCACATTCATCAATTGTCGGAGTCAATGCTCCGGAAAAATATTTAGGTTTTCTAGTTCAAAAAGAGCTTGATTATCTAAGTTCATCCTTAAGTACTAAAGGTGTAAAAACATTAATTTTAGGAGGAAGTAAAATTGTTGATAAAATTCAATTAATTAAAAATTTAATTCCCAAAATGGATAATATTATTATAGGTGGAGGGATGGCTTTTACTTTTTTAAAACATATGAATATAAAAATTGGTAATTCATTATTTGACGAAGAAAGTTTCAAATTAGTTACTGAAATTAGAAATTTATCTGATGAATATGGAACTAGAATCATATTACCAATTGATTTCCATTGTAATGATACTTTTGCAAATGATGGTAATTTAAAATATTTTAGTGTTTTAAATGGAATTGATGATGGTTATATGGGTTTAGATATTGGATATTTATCTGTTTTGTCTTTTCAAACTGTTTTAATGAATAGTGATCTAATTATATGGAACGGACCCTTAGGAGTGTTTGAATTTGATAATTTTGCATTGGGGAGTAGAGATATTATGAAATTTATGACTGAATTAGATGCAGTTACTATAATTGGCGGTGGAGATACTACTAGTTGCTGTGAAAAATTTAAATTACAAGATAAAATGAATCACGTAAGCACAGGCGGCGGTGCTTCATTAGAGTTATTAGAAGGTAAGGTGCTACCAGGAATTAAATTTATTACTAACTAAAAAATTATAATATTACTACTGATAATGGAATGTATGTTCTGTAAAAAAAAAGAATATTATGTTATGAAAGTTAAATGTAATCATCATGTTTGTTTAAATTGTATTAATAATAATAAAGAATGTAAATTTTGCAATGAATTATTACTACCACCTAAAAAACCAGCTATAAAATTAGATGATGTTCATTGGTATGATACAATGTATGATTATGATAATGGAATAATTTAATTAGAAATTTATTTAATTAAATTAATTTTAATTTTATTTATTTATTCATAAAAAAATTATTTAATGGATCAATTATATTCTCTCCTGGATTATTGTTGACACATAAGTCATAATTTGATATTTTATCTATGTTTATTTCCGAAGCATGTGCTTTAATCTCATTTATTTTTTCCAAATCATTATTTGTCTCTCTTACTAATCTTTCATTAAATCTAATAGGTGCATCAATTTTAATAATAATTCCATTTAATGACTTTATCCAGTCAGCTTCATTTTGAAATCTAACATCACTAATTATAAAACGTTCTACACCTCTTGAATTTAAAAGTTTAATCCAAGTTTCTAACGTTCTTACCCAAATATCATATCCAAATTTATCTCTTCCTTCTTCTGTGCCAACTTTTTGTAATAATCTTCTCGTTTCATAATCTTTCTCTCCAAATACCTTATTATAATCTGCATTATGTTTACATATACAATCAACTTTAAAATGATCTGCAAAAGCTAATACAACTGTATTTTTTTTTGGTAATACTTTAGGTAATACTTCTTCTGCTAAATAATTTTTTCCTACTCCCTGATGACCAAGTAAACCTATTAATTCCATTTTTAAAATATATATTATTAAGTTAATATTTTATAATTTCAAATTTTAATTCATATCTATATCCATATCCATATTATTAATTTTAAATTTTGATTTTTTAAAATAATTATTATTTTGAGAAGTATATTGATTAGTATTTTGATTATTAAATGTATTATTAGGAGTCATAAATTGGTTAGTATTTTGATTATTAAATGTATTATTCGGAGTCATAAATTGATTTGTATTTTGATTAAATGTATTCTTAGGAGGCATAAACTGAATTGTATTTTGATTAAATGTATTCTTAGGAGGCATAAACTGATTTGTATTTTGCGTATTAAATATATTATTAGGAGCTATAGATTGTTTGTTATTAGATAAATTAAATGGATTAGTAACAACATTATTTTGAATATTACTATTAATTGCAAATGGTCCTCTAATAATATATTTGTTAAAAGGATTAATATTATTTAAGTAAGTTTTTCTTTTATTAATTTCTTCTTCGGAATAAATACCTTCAATATTAAAGTTGGTTAAATTTTCTTGAATTAAAACATATAGTCTAGAAAACATTTTATTTATATATATATATGGATACAAAATATATTCTCATTGCTATTTTTTTATTAGTCGTTTTTTTACAAATGAGAAGTAAAGAATCATTCTCTACTGGATTATTAAATAAAAAAGTAAAAGAACAACATTGTACAAATGCTACAAAAATGTTAAATAAAGTAAATAAATTTCAAAAACAATCATGTAAAGATGATGATACTAAACCAAATGATCAAGTTGCAAATGATAGATTAACATGTAGAAATTTTGAAGAAAAAAATATATTTTTAACAGGAGATAGAAAAAGTCATTGTAAAGGTTTAAAAAATAAACCGAAACTATTCAAATATAATAAAGTTGGTAATTTTAAGGGAATAAATAAATTAGAATCTGCAGGAGGATTACCTACAGCTGTTGAAGATTTTGATATGGATGAATCTGAATTTCCATTTGAAATGAATATGGTAGATACTGAATATTTAAATTTAGATAATAAAGGCGATTAAAATTTTAAATTAAAATATTATATTATAATAATGAAAAATTATTATAATATTTTGGAAGTGAGTAAAAATGTATCTAATGATGAAATTAAAAATAAAACAAAGCTATTAATAAAAAATGTAAAAAATATGAAAATATCATCTGATGAAAAAAATAAAAAATTAAAATTTTTAGAGGAGGCATATAATTTTTTAACTGATTATCATAAGAGAAGATCTTTAGATGAATATCTTGAAAATGAATCACCTAAATTATCTAATCTAGATAATTTTATTAATCCATTTTCTATGTTCAATTCTATATTTAAAGATAATAATTTTACGAATAGTAATATTTTAAATAGTGAAAATTCAAAAACTTTTTATCAAAGTAGCTCTTTTACAACTACTGTAAATAAAGATGGTGATTTAGTGACAGAAGAAAAAGTTTTAATTAATAATAATGGAGATAAAAGCGAATCTCATAAAATTATAACTAAAGATAAAGATGGCAATGAAACAGTTGAAGACGTCCCTAAAAGTAAAAAGCCAATAAAATACAATATTTAATTAATAAATTTTTTTAATATATTAATTAAAATTTAATTTTCATAATTATCATCATATTCGTCATCTTCATCATATTCATCATCTTCATCATACTCATTATCTTCATCCTCATCGCAATCACAATCATTACTTGAATTATTAGATGTTTCATCTTTATTATTTGGTTTATTAGGTGATTCCTCACTATTTTCAGGATTTTTATCACGTATTATCTGATAACCTATTTTTAGAAGAGGACCGATAGTACCAATTATAGGAATAATACTAATTAAACTCAAACCTGCTAAAATCCATTCTTGTCTTAATAATTGAATAACAATATTAAATGCATCTATAAAAATACCAATTTTTGGTATTATGCCTGCTAAATCCAAAATTAATGATAATACATCTAAAACTTTAGTTAAGGGTCCTGTTTTTTCTTCCCATCCAAAATATCCTGCCAAAAAACCACCTTTCATTTCAATAATATTATTTGGATCTTTATTCTTTTTTAATAATATTATTTGGTCTTTTTTTTGTTCTATTGCTTCTTTCATTAATTTATAAGTATCTAAAGTTGAAAAGTTAAATTTTGTAGTATTATTAATTTCATTAGTTAATTTTTTTAAAAAACCTTTTTGACTAATACATTTATCATTAATTGAATAATTTATCAATGTGGTTACATAACTCATTTTTTGAGCGTTAAATGCTAATTCATCTATTTGATGAACAGGTATCTTTATATTTTTATTATTACTATTAATTCTTATAATTTTTTCTTTGAAATTATCATAACGATTGTTTAATATATCATCTCTTAAACTATCAATAGTTCTCATATATATATAATTTATATTATTTATTTTTACTTAATTACTTATTCATATTCATCATCCTCATATTCTTCATCATCGTCCTCATCGTTATCATCATCCTCAACATCATCCTCATTTTCAGGTTGACTAATTATTTGATATCCTATTTTTAACGCTGGACCAATTGTTCCAATTACTGGCATTATACTTATTACACCAATACCTGCATTAATCCATTTACCTCTCAATAAGTTAAGAAGAATATTTAATCCATCTATTGCAATACCTGCACCAGGAATTATACCTGCTAGATCTAACATTGTAGATGTTATATCTAAAGATTTATCTAAAAATCCAGTTTCTTCATCCCAACCGTAATAATTTGCAAGAAATCCTCCTTTCATTTGAACAATGTTATTTGAAAATTCATTTTTCTTTAAAATTTTTTTGTAATCTTTTCTTTTTTTAATAGCTTCATTCATTATTTTGTAAGTATCTAAATTAGAAAAATTTAATTTAGTAGTATTATTAATATCATTAGTTATTTTTTTTAAAAAACCTTTTTGATTAATACAATTTGCATTTACTGAATAATTTATCAAATTAACAACATAACTCATTTTTTTTGTATTAATTGCCATTTCATTAATTTTATTATCTGGCAAGTTAAAATTAGGATTATTTTGTTTAATTTTTATAATTTTTTTTTTATAATCATCATAACGATTATTTAATATATCACTTCTAATATTATCAATTGTTCTCATATATATATAAACCTTTTATTTTATTTTTAAACAAAATAAAAAATCTAACAATATTCCATATCATTATAGATTAAATAAGCAGGAACTATTGAAAATGGAGGTAACCAAAAAATTGGCAATAGTAACCAAATATTATCAAATTTCTTATCTCCTGATACAAATACAAATCTACTAATGAGTTGTCCTAAGAATGGAATGAAAAAAGTGATTGCTCCTCCCATTTTATGGGTTGGATGGTCATTTTCTGAACAATAATAAACAACTCCACCAATTGCTATCATTAAAATTACACCAATTACTAAAAATATTATTAACCAAGTCGGCATATATATATATTAATATAAAAATTGAAAATTTAAATTATAATTTATAGAAATTACTAAAGTATATTAAAATGTCAAGTTTTACAATGCAAAAATCTGTACGAATGTCAAGTGCGCCTTCAGTACCTGTCAAGAGACGAAAGAAAGTTCAATCAAAAATTATTGTTTCTGAAAGTAAATTAGATACGGGTAATTTAGAGCTTAAAGTGAATATGATTTATTCTGATGGATTTAAATGTATTCGAGAGATTAGAATTGAAGTATCTCCAGATGACCCTAATTATATATTCATAAAGGTTACATTACAGAAAATCTCTCATATTCTTTTGGCTGATCCTCATTTTAAAGATATATCTTTAGAATTTGATAATCGGCAAGTTTATCTAAAAATGATTAATGGTAAAGTTATTAATATTACAGATCATATAGATAGTTCAGATATTGGAATGTTTATTATCAATCAAATAATGGCTGATAGTAAAATGCCATTAGATGAAGTTTGTCCTATTCTTCATGAGAATGTTAAAGATCTCTTAGATCAAGGAAAACAATTAGTTAGAATTGAAGGAGAACCACATATCTATCATGCGGATTCTCTTGAAGAGGCTATATCATACAGTGGTCAAAATATATCACCAATGACAAGACAGCCTATTAAAAAACTTATTCCAGTTGTAAAAGCTGATAGTTTTTCTTTACCATTAAAAGCAGTTAATCCTCCAGAGTTAACTAAAGTTGAAAGTAGAACACTCGATGTTATCCCTGAAGCTATGCCAATGGATGTAACCATTGTTGTAGATGCTTCCTATTCTATGGGACAAGGATATATGGGAGTAAATATGGCTTATGATCCTCTAAAAAAATATATCCAATCTTTAGCAAATGGTTCTTTCATCAAAATCATTACTTTTAGCAATGATTACAAGGTTTCTTTTGATTTAGCAGATAAAAATACACTTGATCTTGATACTCAATTAAAAGAGATGTTAAGACCAAGAGGTGGAACAGCTTTTAGAGATGCAATGATTCAAACAATTAATGAATTTAAGAATAATGAAGATGAAAGAAAACATCTATTATTTGTAATAACTGATGGACTAGATTATGACTCTAGTTATTCAATTGATGACTTAAATGCAGTCACTAATGATGCATGGACAGATAATGGTAAAAATATTGATTGTCTATTTATGCATCCACCACAATTAAATGGACCAGATGCTTTACAACTTTCAGCAGATAATTGTTTAACATTCCTACCAGATCCAGAATATACAGAGGCTGCAATTGCATCATTAAAAGAAGTTTCTAAACAATATTCTTGTGGACAAGCACCTGTTATTACAAAATTAATGAGACAATCCAGTTGTCCAGCTCGTTATGCCCCTTCTGATAATAATTAATTTATATCTATATTTATTAGTTTTTTTATATAAATAATTTTATTTAAAATTATTTATTTATTATTATATATGAAAATTATTATTATTGGAGCAGGAATTTCTGGATTAACAGTTGCTCATGAATTAATTAAGAAAGGTTTCGAAGTTGAAATATATGAAAAAGATTCAGTTGCTGGTGGAATGGCGAAAAGTTTTAGATATGATAATGGTATCCCTACTGAACATTCATGGAGAGGTTATGCACCATTTTACTTTAACTTTTTTGAAATTTCCAAACAAATACCTATAAATATTAGAGAAAGATTTGATGAATATACTATAGAAGAAGTCCAGCAACATAATACAATTGATGACTTATGGACTATTTATAGAAATAATGTTTATGATATAACTCCATTTATAAGCTCTCACCCTGGTGGCAACATAATTTTACAAGCAGGTGGAAAAAAGTTAGAAGAAGTATGGGAAGAATATGGATATGAATGGCATAATGGGAATGATAGAGTAATAAGTGTTTTGGACTCCTATAAAATTGGAACTTTAGTAGAAGCATATTCATCAAAATCAGTTTATGATAATCTAAATAAAAATAGATTAAATTTTAAATTTTTGTATAATCAAAATAATGATAAAAAATCACACGACTTAACATATTTTGACTATATATACTTATTCTTTTTATTTGGTAAAGTTATCCTCTCCGATGAAAGAAAAAAAGAATATTTTAATACCAGATTAGATCCTCTTATAAAAAAGGATTTATCTAAATCAGGTTATCATTATATTGCAGATTATATAGCTGGTCCAGGTTATGGTTTTGACAAGAATACAATGTCATTAGGGCATTATGCCACTTTTATCGAGTATTCATTATATCAAAGAGAACTTAAATGGCAAGTAATGAGCAAGCCTACAAGTGAAGCATGGATTAATCCATGGGTAAAACATTTGAAAAGTTTGGGTGTAAAATTTCATTTTAATCATGAATTAATTAAGATAAATAAGAAAGGAAATAAAATATTAAATTTAGTTGTAAAAAATGATAATAAAGTTATTAAATTAAATTCAGATGATTTTGTAATAGCAATTAATCCATTTAATTTAAATGATATTTTAAAAGAAAGTAATATGTTAGAAATGTCATTACCATATGATAAATTAAACTTAGTTAATAATCAAATTAGTTTCAGACTCGGTTTTAATAAAAAAATAGATTTTAAAATCAATAATGGTGGTTTTGTGTTAGTAGATAGTCCTTATAATATAACTTTTTATCCACAAGAAGATCATTGGTTAGATACAGAGCTAGGAATGAATGGAAAAATAAAGACATTAATAAGTGGAACTATTATTCTGCCATATAAAAAAGGATCATTATATGGTAAAAGTGGTTTATCATTAAAATTAAATGAGTTAAAAGAAGAATTAATTCATCAATTTTTTGAATGTGAACCTTTTGTAAAGTTATGTAAAGCTAGTGGTGTGTCAAAAAAGAATATTATTTTTAAAGAGATATACGATGACTGGTATGAAAAAGATGGATATTTAGTTACAAAAAATAAAAAATGGGTAAATAATTTTATGAATGAAAAGTTTAGACCATTACAAAAAACAAATTTAGATAATTTATTTATTTCAGGAAGTCATTGTAAGACAACAATATCAATTTGGAGCATGGAAAGTGCTGTTGAAAGTGGTAAAATAACTAGTAATTTAATTTTAGATAAATATAATAAAGAAAGATGTTATTATTATAAACATCAATCAATACCAATTGTCCAAATGTTATCAAAATTAGATAATGTCTTGTATAAAATGCATTTTAAAAATTTAGTTATTGAAATACTTATAATTATTATTTTTATATTTGTAAATAATGCAATATAAAATTGAAATACTTTATTTAATAAGAAAATATTTTATAATATATAATGGAACCTTATTACAAAATTGATAATAAAAAAATACAATATAAAAAAAATAGTTTAACAAAAATTTTTAAAAGACATGGCTTAAAAAATCTTAGCAAATTAAGAGTATTGGATATTGGGTCAGGATCTGGTTTAGTAACAATTTCATCTGCAATGATTGCAAAACAAGGATGTGTATATGGGATAGAGCCATCTGAATCAATGTTAAAAGATGCGAGAAATAATAAAAAAATATTTATACCAAAATTAGATAATATAAAATTTTTTAAAGGAAATGGAATAGATTTACATTTTAAAACAAAAAATCAATTTGATGTAATATTATATATGAACTCACTTCATTTTATGATAGAAGAAGATAGAATTGAGTCATTAAAATTATCAAATAATTTATTAAAAAAAAATGGTGTAATTATATTCAGTTTTCCAATATGGGATAAAGAATATAATGAAAAAGATAATATACTTATTAAATCATGTATAAAATTATTAAAAAATTTTGCATCAATTAATAAGTATAAATTTTTAAATAAAAAATGTGGTAGTCCTAAAAAGAATAATAAAACTGGATATTTTTTTGGTGTAATAAAAAAGACAAATTAAAAAATTTATTTATTATATTTATATATGAAAGGTGATTTAAGTTATCATACAATACTTAATATTGCACATGTTTTATTTAATGGACCATTGTTAATATATATTAGTTTAGCAAAACCAGAAAATGTTTATTTTTACTATTTATTATTATTAGTTGGAGCTGCAATAACTTATACTTCAATAAATAAAATTTTAAATAATAAAGGATACAAATGGTTATATGTTCATTTATTATTATTTGTACCATTAATTTTAAGAGTTGGATATTTAGGAGCAAAAGAAGAAAAAATACCCTATTATTTATACTCATTTTTACAAGCTGTAGGAATTGGGGCAGTAGGACATCATGCTATATCATTAATAAAAAAAATATAAAATTAATTATATTAAAGGAGGTTCTACAATAACAATAACACCTGTCAGATATACATCAGTTCAAAATAGTGCCAATTTATTAGAAGATACAAGTGATTTTCATTTTTATTTTGATACAAAAAGAAATACTCCAACTTCATTAAAAAATCTTTTAGATAGTAGAAAAAGGAAACATGAAAAATTAGTTTTATTTATTAGTGCTTGTAGAGTATTATCAAAATATTCTAACGCATATACGAATTGTAGATCAATTAGTGAGAATAAATACAATATTCCAATACCAAAAGAAAAATCTAAATCAGTATCATTGAAACATAGAATTATTGGTATTGGTAAAACTACAATTGATACAAATTATTATTGGTTAAAATATAATAAAGAAATTATTAAAAAAAAAATAAATGATCCCACTTCGCTGTCAGAACTTAATAAATTATTAGAAAATGAATTAGTTAAAATCGATGATTATTGTAAGTTATTAAATAAAATTATTACAATTTTTAAATAAATAATATACAAAATATAAATAATTGTGTTGATTCAAATGTAAATTCTATAAAAGAAATAAATAATTATGATAGTACCGAATCTAATTGTTATAAAAAATATAGATAATAAATTTAAAGATCAAGATAATAAAAAAAACAGATACATTGTGGAAATATGTTGATGATAAAACTTATAATAATGTAATTAATAAGTTAAAAGACGAAGATTTTTTAGATAAATATTATGAGGAAAGAATAAAATTATTTGACATATATGTCAAATAATTTTACATATGTGAATTAGATTAGAAATATATATATATATATATATATGTCTTTTACTAAATTAAATGGTAAAATAATAGAATTAGAATATAAATTAGGTGGATCTCAATCAATTCCTATTTCTTATACCAATATAGTATCAACTCCAATAAGTCAAAGTGATGGTGTTTCTCGAGTATTAGATTATGGATCTAAAGAACTATTAACAAATGAAAATATATATGAAATAGTAGATAGGTGGTTTAAGGACGATCGGAAAGAAGACATTGAAGAAACTTATGGAAATATAAGTGAATGGGAAGTTTCAAAGGTATCAGATATGTCGAACTTATTCAGTGTGAAACGTAATCCAGAAGCAAACAATTTTAATGAAGATATTAGTAATTGGGATTTATCAGGTTTAGTTGATGCTAATGCTATGTTTTATGGAGCAGAGAAATTTAATCAAGATATAAATAAATGGAACTTAAATAAGTTAAAATCTGCATTTGACATGTTTAGAGGTACTGGTTTTAAAAATAAAGGAAATAAAATAAACATTTTTACTCAACAGTTAGATACTAGTATGGTAGATTTAGGATTAAATTTAGATTTATTAGAAAAAGAAGTTATCCCAATTGATAAGTTATATAGTATTAGAGAACAATATAGAAATTCTTCTCGTCAAATTTTAGAAGAAAAAGTAGAATTTATATTTAAGAATTATACATCAATAGATATAAATTCATTTTATAGAAATATTCCAATAAATTTGATAGGGAGACCTGATTCATTTATATTTAAAACATGGATCACACGATTTATAAACGGTATGCCCCAAGATTTAATAGAAGC
>Ga0315315_10001578_pt1 | contig 20947 bp, 20 predicted proteins | sample M140m3416metaG_FD_203699 | JGI IMG/M metagenome (GOLD analysis project Ga0315315, IMG submission 203699) | Ammonia-oxidizing marine archaeal communities from Monterey Bay, California, United States - M1 40m 3416 | ecosystem: Environmental > Aquatic > Marine > Intertidal zone | place: USA...
TGCTGCTTTTGAGCATGGAACAAACGACAACTACTTCAACATGCTAATGGAAAGAAGAGGATATGTTCTTCATTCAGCAAACGGTCGTTATTCAGACAAGCCACTAGCTGTTAAACCAACTTTCTACGGTAAAACAGACTGGGGTAGACTAAACTATAGAATCACAACTCATCCAAGTGTTGCTTACAGTGACCACCAAGTTACATATCTTGGTTCTGAGTTACCACCACAATTCGGTACAGGACATAGATTCCAATTGGATCCAAGTTCTGTTAGAACTGCAACTGGTGATGACGTAAGATCATGGTATATGGCTGGAACACCTTTTGACTTCATGGGAGGCTCATTAGGTAACGTAACTGTGCATGGTTTAATTTCGTTCACATTTAACTTAATTATTCCACCAGCATCAATTGTATGGGAGAAAAGAGTTGAAAGATCAGATGATGATACTGCAAAACATCTTCTATTCTCAACTCCTTACAAATATACAATGAGACACAGATTCTTAACACCATACTATCCAGGTGCTTAAGTCTTTTGATCATTTGGGGGGACCTCGGTCCCCCTTCTTTCTTAAACCTTGAAAACATGATAAATTATTTAAAATGAGAAAGTCACAGCTATATATAAACGGTAAGTTTATAAATTCAAAAAATACTTATATTAGAAAAAATCCTGCAACACTAGAGCCTCTACAAGAAGTTTCTCTAGCTTCAAAAAAAGATATAGAATATGCTTGTACTTGTGCAAAAAATGCATTTGAACTTTGGTCAGAAACTCCTCCATTATTGAGAGGACAGGCATTGTTCAGGATAGCTGCACAAATAAAAGAAAAAATTAATTTTTTATCATTAATTAATACTCAAGAAACTGGCAAGCCTATAAATGAAAGCACTATTGTCGAGCTTGGTGGTGTTATCAGGACATTTGAGTACTATGGAGGCTTGGCTTCCAAAATAAAAGGCAACTCGCAGGTTATAAACAAGGACCTTCTTTCATTAACAATCAAAGAGCCAGTTGGCGTTGTGGGGCAAATACTACCTTGGAATTTTCCTTTATTATTAGCAGCATGGAAGATTGCACCAGCACTTGCATCTGGATGCACTATTGTAATAAAACCCTCAGAGCTAACACCTCATGGAACTCTTGAACTTGCAAAAATTATTACAGACTGTGGTGTTCCAAAAGGGGTTGTTAATGTTTGTCCTGGAAGCGGTGAAGAGGCTGGTGATGCTCTAGTGAAAAATAAAAAAGTATCAAAAATTTCATTTACTGGATCTTCGCAGGTCGGGAAGATGATAGTTAAAAACAGCTCTGACAACCTAACTAAGCTTTCTTTGGAGTTGGGCGGTAAGGCTCCTAATATTGTTTTTGATGATGCTAACCTAGAGTCTTGCCTTGAGGCGAATTTAAGAGGTGGTTTTTTTAATCAAGGAGAAAATTGCACAGCAGTAACAAGACTTTTTGTACATAAGAAAATTTTTAATAAATTTATTAAGCTTTATATAAAAAAAATAGCAAAAATTAACGTGGATTTACCAGATACTAGCATGAGTCAAATGGGGTCTTTAATTTCAAGCAACCATTTAAAAAAAGTTGCTAGTTGTGTAAAGAAAAGTCTAAATCAAGGGTCCAAGCTTCTATTTCAAGGAAAGCTAAAAAAACACCTAAATGGCTATTTTTATCCTCCAACCTTAATTGAAATTTCTGATACTAAAAATATTTTATTCAAAGAAGAAGTTTTTGGCCCAGTTGTTGCTGTAATAAAGTTTGAGAACGAGAAGGAAGTTGTTAAAATGGCAAACGATACCAATTATGGTCTAGCTGGTGGTGTTTGGACACAGGACATCTCTAGGGCTATTAGAGTCGCTTCTGCTATTGATGCTGGATATCTTTGGGTTAACACTTATGGAGGAATTATACCTGAGACTCCTTATGGAGGGTTTAAGCAGAGCGGTCTTGGTAAAGAGCTGGGCTCCGAAGGGCTAGAGGAATATCTTAAAATAAAAAACATTTCTATTTTTACCGGACAGTCTTTGCCAAAATGGTATGGGAAAAAATAAATCAGACCTACAGCTAATCTTTAACTCTATTTGGAAAGAGTTAAGCTTGGGAGCCGTTAAAAGAAAGCACCCATTTCATGTATGCTTTTTGTCTACAGTGGCTACTCTGGCCACACCTGAGTCACGCATTGTTATCCTAAGAGAAGTAAATTCTAAGAATTTTACGTTACGAAGCAATTGTGATTTAAGATCAAGTAAGTCTAATGAGGTTAAATTAAATCCAAACACCTCCCTGCTCTTTTATGACTCTGAAAACAAAATCCAAATACGAATTAAATCTAAATCGGAAATAATTGATAAAAGAGATTTAATTCAACCTATCTGGGATGCATCTCAAGAAATAAGTAAAAGATGCTACTATGCACCTCAGGCACCATCTTCACCATTAGAGGAGCCATTTTCAAATGATTTACTTGACCTAGACGACAAAGAGTTGGGCATTAACATATTTGGCTTAATTGTAAGCAAGGCATATGAAGTAGATTACTTATCTTTAAATTATAATGGACATAAAAGATGTAGATTTATTATTGAGAATGAAAAAGTAGTCAGTAGTAGCTGGGTAGCGCCGTAAAGTTTGTGTGTGAAGAAAAAGGGCCAGCTAAACCAGCCCTTTTATAAGAATAAACTATTATTTAAAAGAATGTTCCTTTAAGTAACAAGTTCATGCCTGGGATTAATAGAGTTACAAAAGCTTCTGCAATAAACATATAAGCAAGAAGAGTTCCTAACGCTTTACCTTGAGCTAACACTAAGAAAGCAACTAAAGTAAGAGCACCCCATGCAATATTAAACATACCTAGTTCCATAGCTCCAACGCCCATGAAGTATGATGCGTACCATAGAAAAACTATAGTAGCGAATAAACAATACCATCCTAAGCCTTTACCATCATGACCTAAAGTGAAAACACCAAAAGCTATGACATAGATAAGAGCAAAAACTGAAATAAGTGTGGTACTAGCAGCACCTTCTGGTCCTAATCCAGCGCCTGTAAAAGCCGCTATAAGAATTAAAACTGCAACGCCACCGTTAAGCATACCAACTTCTTTACCACCGGTTTTACCTAATAAGGTCATACCGTTAGCAAAAAATACGAAACCTACGAGTACAAGTACATATCCTAACATATACATATACCTCCTTTTTTAGAGTTATCTATTTTTATCATAAATAGTCAACAAATGTCAACAATTATTAAGTTATTTGCTTAGAATTTAATAATTAGAGGTAGGTAACTACCCCTAATTATTATGTTTTTTTATATAAAAAGAAATTTAATTAAGCTTCTTTTCTTTGAACAAGAATTACCCAGATACCCTTTTGTACGACTTCTCCTGCTTGATTAACAACGTTAACCTCCCAGTTTAAAAATCCCATATTAGGTCTTTTGTGTTCTTTTTTCTCTACAAGCTTACGTGTAATTTTAATTGTGTCCCCAGGTTTAACTGCACCAGAAAACCTCCAATCTTGCAAACCCATAAAGGCAATAGTTGCTAGTCTTGGCATTGTAAACCAAAGACCGGTTGCAATTGACAACACGCACATTCCATGTGCCACTCTAGTTTTAAAAACAGTATTCTTGGCAAATTCTTCATCAATATGCATATTGTTAAAATCTGCTGAAAGACCTGCGAAATTTACAACATCAGCTTCAGTTACTGTTCTTCCACTTGACTCATGCTCTGTTCCTTCGTCAACATCTTCATAAAATAATTTATCGTCCATTATATCACCTATATTTTTATTGTACTGGTTTAAATTTAGCAAAAGTTACTTCATCAGTCGCATCTTCAAAAACTACTTCTACTTCCATTCCAATTGTTACGCTTTCAGGATCACAATCTACTACGTTAGACATCATTTTAACTCCGTCGTCGAGCTCAATTAGTGCAACAACATAAGTCTCACCTTTATATGCTTTAGTAGGGCCCATATAATGCACAGAATATGTCCAAACTTTTCCTTTCCCTGAAGATTCAACCCAGTCGAAGTCCATGTTAACTGAACCTGGGAACGGGCTTATTGCTCTTGGGTAAAAGAACACCTTTCCTGTATCTTTGCATTTCGGTAATAGTAGTTTGTGACTTTTAGTGCCGTCCCAAAAAGGCTTTGTCTCAGGCCTAAAATCTGGTAGGGGTTTTGTATATTCATTTTTTTCTTCTGACATAATTAATCTCCTAAAATTTTTTTTAACTTACTGGTTCATTACCAAGGATTATTGTACTATGAGCTGAAACAATACCACCATTACCATGAACTAAAGCAACGTTTGGATCTTTAACTTGTCTCGGTCCAGCCTCTCCTCGCAGTTGTAATACAGCTTCAATAACGTGATGCATAGCACCAAGGTGAGCCTGAGATAAAAGACCACCATGAGTATTGATAGGTGTATCCGCATCTTTATGAAGCCTGCCTTCGAGTGCATAAGCACCTGCTTGACCCTTAGGAACAATCCCTAGTCCTTCAAGCTCCAAGAGAGTTGTTATTGTAAAGCAATCATATAAAAAAGTTATGTCAACATTATCATTAGTCATTCCTGCTGTTTCAAAAGCTTTTTTACCAGATTTTTCAACTGCTCCATAAATTTGCTCTAAATTTTCACAGGAAGTCAAATACTGATGAGAAAATCCTTGTCCCATCCCATGAAGATAAATAGGGTCTCTTTTCAGCCCAAGTTCTTTAGCTTTAGCATTAGTTGTTACAATAAAAGCTGCTCCTCCATCAGAAACAATTGAACAATCAAATTTTGTTAATGGTGATGCAAGCAGTCTAGTTCCCATCACATCATCTAGAGTTAAGTCATCTTTCATCATGGCATTTTCTTTTAGTTTTGCATGCTCTCTCATTGTTACGGCAACAGAATGAAGATGCTCTCTTTTTCCATTAGTTTCGTGAAGATATCTTTGAGCCATAAGCGCATATCCACCAGGAGTTGTTAAGCCAAAAGGAAACTCAAACTCCCCGTGACACATCTCTCTAATTAAGGCAATCATTCCTGTCGAGGAAATACCAGAAAGAGTGTTGTCTCCTCTAACGCATAAAACAACTTCAGCTTGACCCGAGTTGATAGCCATGGCCGCTGCGGCTGTCATCCAAACAGCTGTAGCTCCACCGATTGCTACTGATTCAAAATATTTTGGATTAATTCCAATATAATCTGCAAAAGTTGTGCAATGCATAAAAGTTTCTTCAACTAATGAGAAAGCTGTAATAACACCGTCAACATCAGATTTTTGAAGACCTGCATCTTCTATTGCAAGCTTAGATGCTTCTGATAAAAAGTGAAAAGAACTTTTTCCAGGGATTTTTCCCTGTTCAGTTTCACCTACACCTATTATTCCAATTTGGTTCTTCTTTAGTAATTCTTTTGTATCTACGATACTTGGTATGTGTGTACCCATTTTCTTATTCTCCTTTATTTTTTTATTCTTTTAGATTAACAAAAAATACTTAAATTCCAAGCTCCTTAGCAATAATTACATGCTGAATTTCTGATGTCCCCTCAGTGATTGATGATAGTTTAGCATCTCTATAGAATCTTTCAGCAGAATATTCTGTTGCGTAACCATATCCACCCAATACTTGAACACCTTCGCTAGCACACCATTGAACAACTTCTGCTGAATATAGCTTGGCCATTGAAGCTTCTTTGACGCAAGGTCTCCCTTGGTCATAGAGCCAAGCAGCCTTGTATCCAAGTAGTTTTGCAGTTTCAATCTTTACAGCCATTTGAGCTAATTTAAAACTTATAGCTTGAAATTTATTAATCGGTCTACCAAACGCTTCTCTTTCTTTGGAGTATTGAAGAGCGTATTCAAAGGCTGCTGTTGCAAGACCAACGCTTTTAATTGCATGTGATATTCTTGCTGCAATTAAGGTTTCCATTAAAGCCTGGAACTTCCCTTCTTCACCCCCCAACAAAGAATCTGCCGGTAGTTTACAATTTTCAAAAACTAGCTCGGCTACATCAGATGATCTATGACCTAATTTATGAATTTTTCTTGAAACCTCAAACCCAGGCGTATCCTTGTCTACAATAAAAATACTGATTCCATTTTTCTTATCATCTTTGTTGGTGTATGCCGCGACTATTACATAATTACAAATAACACCGTTTGAGCACCAAGTTTTTGTTCCATTCATAACCCATGAGTCGCCATCTTTAATCGCATTTGTTTTAATTGATCTGGCATCTGTTCCCGCATTGGGTTCTGTTATAGCTAGGGCCCCTATCATTTCGCCAGCTATAGAAGGTACTAGGTATTTCTGCTTTTGCTCTTCAGTTCCAAATTTTGCAACTGGCAATGATCCTAGGTCAACATGAGCTGCCACGCCTTTTGCGATTCCAGCACAAGTTCTACCTAACTCTTCGGCCAAGATACATTGTGTAACTTTGTCTAACCCTAAACCACCATATTTCTCTTCAAAACAAATCCCTAATAGGCCCATTTCTGCCATTTTAGGAAAAAGTTCAAGCGGAAAAGATTCTTTCTCTTCTGCCTCTTCTACTAAGGGAGCAATTTCTTCTTTGCAAAAGGTTCTAATTGCATCTCTCATCATGTTTTGGTCTTCTGAAAAATCAAAGCTTAAACTCATTAATTTTCCTCCGTAATATATATTTTAGGGGTAAATAGAACGAAGTTATTATATCAGAATGCAATCTATATCGCAAAAAAAACTTGCCAAACCCCTGCTTTTCTTGTGCTACAAATGAGTTTATATTGTTATAAGATGAAAAATGCTTTTGATGCAAGAGATACAATTTGTGCCATATGTACACCAGTTGGCTTGGGTTCTATTGCTGTTATCAGAGTAAGTGGCCCTGATTCCTTTAAAATCGTCAAAAAACTTTTTAAACCTAAGAATAAAGAAAAATTTTCTAAACTAGAGCCAGGAAAAATTTATATAGGAGATATTTCAAATGAGAATAAAATCTTAGATGAATCTCTATGTATATTTTTTGCATCTCCGAAATCCTTAACTGGCGAAGATGTTGTTGAAGTACATACCCACGGTGGCAATATTGTTCCCAACTCTGTTATCAAGGCACTTGTGTTCAGTGGAGCTAGGATTGCAAATCCAGGAGAGTTTTCGTTTAGAGCTTATCAAAATGGAAAAATTGACTTATTAAAGGCCGAATCTATAGCAGCTTTAATTTCTTCTCAAACTGAGATGAGCGCTGAGCTCTCTATTAAAAATATATCTGGCGAAATATCTAAAAAATTCAATGATATCAGAGACTTAGCTGTCACTTTGTTGGCAGAGATAGAAGCAAGAGTAGATTTTCCTGAAGATGAGGTTCCCAGTATTGATAAGAGTAGAATTGACTCCATTTTTAGAAGTCTCTTGGCTGACTCCAAACGAATTTTAAATACTTATATAAAAGGAAGGTTGGCTATTAACGGGCTTAGGGTTTCAATCATAGGTCAGCCAAATGCTGGTAAATCGACTTTTTTGAATACAATCCTTAATGAGGATAGAGCAATAGTATCACCGGATCCAGGAACAACTAGAGATGTATTAGAAGCAGCTATCGTTCACAAGGGCTTAAACATTATCTTTTCCGATACTGCTGGTATTAGGAAGGCAGGTGGACTAATTGAAGCTGAAGGAGTAAGGCGAGCTAAGGAAAAAGTTAAATTTTCGGACTTAACACTTATTCTTGTTGATCAAGCTGTTCTAAGAAAAAATCCAAATATAGCAAATGAACTATTTGATTTTGTTCCACGTGGAAAAATGCTTTTGGTTGCGAGCAAGATCGATCTTTATTATGAAAGTATAGAAATTAAAAAATCAGAAAACAAACCCAGCAGTTTAAATTCAAATCAAGCAGAACCTCCAATTGGTTTTCATTTATCCTCAAAGACAAACCAAGGAATCGATGAATTGCTAGATAGAATATACGAGCTTTCTCTCGGTGAAGATCCAGTAGACTTCAAGGAAGGCGTTCTAACAACGGAACGACAGGTTGAGCTGCTAAAAAAAGCCACTACGCACCTTGAGGCGGGTTTGAACTTGTTCAAAAAAGATGAGTATATGGAAATTGTTTCCATAGAAATCAGAGCATTTATAAGCACAATTGCAGACATTACAGGCGAGGTTTCAAATGAAGAGATATATGAAAAGTTGTTTTCAAATTTTTGTATAGGAAAATAATTCAATAGTTACGGTAAGTTAGATTCCTATACTTAGCGTTATCAACATTTTTCCACATCATGTTGATAAAGCTTTTGTGAAAATTTAGAAAAAATTGCACTTGTTAATAAAATAATCTAATATAATAGAGGGGTTAGATTTATCAATGATAATATTGCTAAGTGAATTAAGTAAATATTTAAATAAGAAGCTTGAAATAAATAGTGTTTCAGAGTCTCTAACCAGGATTGGGCTAGAAGTTGAAAGCATAAAGAAGGTTTCTTTGGCTTCTCTTGATGAGAATATTGTTGTTGGAAACATTAAAAACATTCAAAAGCACCCTAATGCTGACAAACTGCACGTATGTACTTTAGATTTAGGGGAAAGCACTTTAGAAATTGTATGTGGAGCTAATAATATAAAAATTGGTGATAATGTACCAGTTGCCATGCTAGGCACTAAATTGTCTAAATCGGACAAGCTTCCAGATGGTCTAAAAATTAAAAAGTCTAAAATTAGAAATGTTGAATCGCATGGCATGCTTTGTTCTTCAACTGAACTTGGCTTACCTTATGAATATGAAGATGGAATTTTTATTTTGCCTTCAGAATTAGATCCTGGCCAACAATTGTCTAAAATAATTTCATTGGATGACTTCATAATTGATATTTCGGTTACACCCAACAGGGGCGATTGCTTATCTATTTTTGGGGTATGCAGGGAATTGTCAGCTTTGTTGAATTATGAATTTAAAAACCCTATGCTTGAAACTAAAGGAAGCTCTAAAAACGTTAATAAAATTGACAAATTTTCCATAAAAATCGAAGGTGATGAAACCCTAAGGTATTCTTTGAAAAAAATTAATAATGTTCAAGTAAAACCATCCCCATTTTGGTTAAAAAACTTTTTAGCTAAAATGAATATTTCTTCGATAAACAATATTGTCGATGCATCCAATCTCTTTATGCTCCTTACCGGACATCCAATTCACGCCTTTGATATAGACGAGCTAGTTGGAAAACAAATTTCTATTAACACTACTGCCAAGGGTCACATGGAAGCCCTAAATAATGAATCAAAAAAAATTGACGGTCATTTGGTTGTCTCTGATGAAGCTGGTCCAATTGCATTAGCTGGCATAATTGGTGCCAAGAGAGCAAGTGTTACTAGCAAAACCAAAAATATTTTAATTGAATGTGCATCCTTTAACCCAAGCATAATTAGAAGTAGTTCAAAGTCTTTAAATCTTTCCACCGAATCCTCATTTAGATTTGAAAGACACGTGTCAGAATTTTCAATTAATAATGCTTTAGCTTATGCAACTGAGCTTATTCAGTCTTTATCCTCTGGAGAATCTACCGATGAATACTTCGACAGCTTTCCGCAGATAGAAAATAATAAAAATGTAATCTTAAATTTAAATAAAGTATCCAAAGTCTTGGGTCTGCAAATTAGTAATGAAAAGATTATTTCAATTTTAAATTCATTATCTATAAAAGCCTTGGACAATGGGTCTGATAATGATTTTATAAGAACGTTCTCTGTCCCTGATTATAGATTTGATATCGAATCTGAACAAGATTTAGTTGAAGAAATCGCAAGAATGAACGGTTTTGATTCAATAGAACCAGTCTTACCTCAAGTGTCCATAAGAGAAAACCTTGTAAGTCCTGTTCTAAATTTAAGAACTTTAGCCTCTAAGGCAAGAGAAACTTTTTCGCAAGATGGATATTCAGAGGTAATAAATTTTAGCTTCACCGATGATAATATTTTTGACACCCTTCCTAAAGTAGAAATCCTGAATCCTATATCTCAAGATTCAAGGTTTTTAAGATCGAGCCTAATTCCCTCCTTATTAAAAAATGCATCATATAATTCTAATCATGGAAATGACAGATTTAAATTGTTTGAGATTGGCAATGTTTTTTCTATAGAAAACGAAAAAATTTCTCAAACTATGCATGTTTCGACAATCTGTTCCACAGAAAAAAATAATATACTATGGGATGAAAATAATTTTGATTTTTATGATAAAAAAAAATCTGTTGAGATTTTCTTGAATTTTCTAAATATTGATTCAAAAGATGTTCGATTTAGCTCAGTTATCGATAGTAAGTTTTCTGCCATTCTTCATCCGGGAAAATCTGCCATAATTCACTGTAACCAAACTCAGATTGGCTTTATTGGAGAAATGCATCCTGAAATATTAGCTGAGTATAATATTAAGAAGGGATTAATTGTTTCCACGCTTTTATTAAATGAAATTTATAGTCTTGATATCGAAACCAAGCATTTAAAAAGTTTTAGCAGCTATCCTTTTATACAAAGGGATGTGTCTATATTGATAGATAAAAATATAGAGGGAATGGAAGTAGTTGATTTAATTGACCAGTTTAACTCTTCTATAGTTAAGGAAACTTTTATTTTTGATGTTTTCGAAAATTCTAAAATCGGCTTAGGCAAAAAGAGCTTATCAATTTCTTTATTGTTTGGGGCAAACGATAGAACATTAGAAGATAGTGAGGTCACAGAAGAGCTAGATAAAATTTTATCTAATGTACAAAAAAAAATCCCTTTGGAGATTAGAGAGTAAGATGACTAAAAAGGATTTAGCCAATATTTTAAACAAAAGCTTAGGGATTAGTTTGAAGGAGACATCTAGAATTGTAGATAAGTTTTTTGATATAATAGTTAAGAATTTAAGTGATGGTAAAGATGTAAAACTCCCAGGTTTTGGCTCCATTAAAATACAGGAACGAAAATCAAGACTGGGAAGAAACCCTACAACGGGAGATCCTATTGAAATTGGGGAAAGAAAGGCAATTGTTTTTAGACCTAGCAAGGACTTAAAAAAGAGGCTTAACTTGAAGAATGAAGGCGAAACTAATAATGGCTAGACTTCTTTCTTTTATTAGGCAAAATTTTGTATCAGGACTCGCTGTATTTATACCTTTTGTTATTACAACCTATCTAGTTTTAGAAGTTGGCAAGTGGCTGAATTCATTGGTTGGTTTTACTCCTGCAAGATTCATTAAATTGCCTGAAGTTATTAATCCTTTTTTTACAGAAATAATTCTATTTCTAGCAGCAGCAACTTTTTTTATACTTTTGATTACTTTGCTCGGTTTGGCGACGAAAAATTTATTAGGAAAATTGCTTGTTAGGTTCGGGGAAAAAACTATATCTAAAATTCCTTTAGCCAACGCGATTTTTACAACTACAAAAGAGATTTCAAAGATTGTTTTTTCAGAAGGGGAAAAACAAAAGAATGTTGTATTAGTGGAATATCCTCGAAAGGGCTCATATTGTTTAGGCTTTGCTCCACACAAAGTTGATTCTGAAGACTTAGACAAAATCCCAATATTTATACCTACATCTCCAAATCCAAGCTCAGGTTTTTTAGTTTTTTTTAAAAAAGATGAAATTGAACAGCTGGATATTTCTGCAGACGAAGCTTTTCAGCTAATACTTTCAGGAGGTCTTGCATTTAATGATCCAGACTCTCTATCAAAATTTAAATTCTAATATAGAGAAATTTCTGAAAAAAAATCAAAAAATTGTTGTAGGAGTTTCTGGTGGACAAGACTCGTGTGTTCTATTAGATCTTTTGCTCAAAAGTGACCTGAATTTAAAAATTCATGTTTGTCATTTCAATCATATGGTTAGAGAAGATAGTTCTGATTCCGATGAAGGATTTGTTAGGAATATTTGTATAAAAAGCTCAATACCCTTTTTTACAAAAAAATTTGATATTTTAAGAGCCGCTAGATTGTTAAAATTAGGGGTGGAAGTAACGGGTAGGTCATATAGAAGAAAATTCTTTGAAGAGATAGCTCATAAAACAAGTTCCTCTTTTATTCTTTTGGGCCACCATAATAATGATCAAATTGAAACTTTTTTAATGAGGCTTATTCGTGGCTCCTCTCCAAAGGGGCTAAGCTCAATGTCTATTCTAGACGGTATTTATCTCAGGCCATTGTTAGATGTACCTAAAACTGAAATTGAAGAATATTCTAGGGTTAATAATATTTCATGGGTTGAAGATAAAACAAATTCTGATGAAACTTATACTCGAAACAATATTAGGAAAAATTTGGTACCGTTCTTTTTTAAACTAAATCCCAATTTTGATCAAACATTAAAAACCAATTTACATCATATATCAGAGCAGAATACTTTTATAGATAATCATATTAGGTCACTAGAGAAGAAACTTTTATTTTACATAGATGATAATGATTTCATTCTACCTTTAAAAAAGTTTAATAAACTTAGTATTTTTGAAAAGAGAGAATTGTTATTTAATTTCCTTTCTAATAAAGTTGGAAAAGAAACATTCGTAAGTTTTAAAAACATTACAGACATATTGTCACTAGCTTCGTCTAAAAATGCTTCTGGTAAATTCTTTTTGACAAGACAGATTGAAATTCAAAAAGGGTACGACTTTCTCTTAATCCAGTTAAATGAATCTAATAATAATCAATACGATATAGATATTAACTCAGAAGGGTCCTGGGAAGATAAAGATTTAATTATTGAAATCAACAAATCAGAAAAAACTAATACCAAATTCTTTAACTTTTCTAGTAAGGAAATTAATATCAAGGTTAGGAATTTTAAAAATGGAGATAGAATTAGGATAAAGAATTCGTATGAAAAAAAACTTCAAGATATTTTTGTAGACAATAAAGTCCCACAATTTATAAGGTCTAAACTGCCAGTTTTTGAGACAAATGGCGAAATCTTTTATGTTTATGGTCTTAATGTAGATACGGCTTTTTTTACAGATAAAATTAATCAAAACTCAATTGGCATTACCGTTTATAATAAAAGTTTAAGCAAGTTAATTGAGGCTGTTAATCTTTAACAAGACCGTAGAAATTAATATTTTTTTTAGATTTTTTTTTAGCTATATTAAACTTAAAATTTTTAGCATTTAAATTTACTTCCTTATCTCTTGTTTTTGGATAACAGAAAATAAAGGATCCCTTGCTCTTTAATAAACTATAACTAACATCAAATATATCTGTCATATTGCAAAGTATTTCGTGTCTGGCTAAGAGTTTTTGTCTATTTAAAGATTGCCTGCCATGACCTATTTTAAAAAAAGGTGGGTTTGTTATTACCAAATCAAATGAACTAGATTTAAAATTATCTTTTAAGTTTCTAATATCATATTTATACGCTTTCATATTTTTACAGTTATTAATTTTTATATTTTCATTTAATGACCTACACGCTTTATCTTCTATTTCTATAGCTGTAATCTGTTTAACCCTAAAATTCTTCTGAATAAAAATTGATATTAAACCTGAACCCGAACCTAGCTCCAAAACTCTTTTTTGATTTAATTCTTCATCTATAAATGAGCAAAGCCACAAAGAGTCTTCATTAATTTTGTTTTCCAACCCTTCTTGATTAATAGTGAAGTTATCTATATTAATTTTTTTAAACACTTATTTTATTCTCAGTAAACCAGGCTTTTAATTCTTCAAATTGAGTTTTCTTAAGATTTTCTCTAACAAATTTTTTTGCAGCTGGAAAATATTTAATATATTTTGTTTTTTTATCTCTATACTTTAGTCTTGAAAAAATTCCTAGAATTTTTAAGTTCCTTTGAATAGAAAAGTAAGAAACCTGTTCTTTAAAGTTCATTAAAGTGTTCTCTGCGATTCTTATTTTCTCTGAACTAATATTTCGTATTGTATATTTTTTGTCGTGCAAGAAGGTTTCTGTATGAAAAACAAACTGTCGAACTAGAGATTCTTTATCTAATATGTCAATTGGTGCCCTTACATCTTCAACTAAAGAGCATAAATCATACGCTGGAGATCCTACTAGTGCGTCTTGAAAGTCAATTATTCCCAAAGTGTATTCTTCATCTGTTTGTATTAATTGGTTAGATGTATTTTTGCGGCTTAAAAGAGAGTTGTTGTCAAAAAATGGAATTATATTGTCAACATGAAAATCTCTTAATACTAACGAATAATTTTCTATACATAATTTTCCATATATCTTTTTTAAAATTTTATAAAACTTAATTTTTTCCTTATCTGATATTTTTATTTTAAGATGTTTTCTGAGGTACCAATCAAAATATAATTCAGTTTCCTTTATTTGTTCGTTAAATGTATATTTTTTTAAATTTTTTATTGCTGAGGGTTTCTTCAAACTCATTTCGTGAATTTTTATTAATATTCCTATTGCTGCATAGTAAGGGCTCTTATCGATTTGGCTTTGATACTTTTTTATAAAGTCCAAAAAGCTCAAACTGCCAAAATCTTCAACAATCATAAGGCCCAATGAAACACTTTTTTTATAAAGTTTGGGAGTTCTTATACCCAATTCAGAGAGTATTTTATGTATTTTAATAAAAGAGCTTATTTTTTCATTAGTTTTTGGATTTGCATCCATTAGAATCAGCTTGCTATTTTTGATTCTGTAGTAATTTCTAAAAGATGCATCACTTTTTATCTTTACTAAAGAACTTAAAGATAAATTCTCTGACTTTAAAAAGTCTCTAATTGTAGCCATTCTTTTTTTTTCATTATTATATATAAGTTTCTGGTTCATGATTTTATGATACAATCTATATATAAGGAGTATATTATGAGCGACAGTATTTATAAAGACGATATTTCTAAGTATATGGGAGACCTTAAGAATGCAGCGCCAGAATTAAATGATGCATGGATGGGTTATCACAATGAAGTTTTTGCTGAAGGAAAGATTAGCAAGAAGGACAAACAATTAATTGGACTTGCTTGTGCTCATATGACCAGTTGTCCTTATTGCATTAGGTCTAGAACAAAATTAGCTTTAGCAGCCGGAGCATCTGCAGAGGAAATAGCTGAAACAGTATTTATATCCATGCGCTTAGCTATCGGTCAGCCCTATGCTTATAGCAGCATTGCTTTTGAGAATTTTGATAAAATGAGTAATAAAGAAAATGTAACAGAAGGTAATTTTTTTAGTAAAAACATTACTCCTCAAATAAAAGATTTTCATGATCACAGCGGCACAATGTTTGAAAAGTTTTCTGTTTTTAATGAAAAAGTATATGCAGATGGACACCTATCTAAAAAACTTAAAAAAGGTCTAATGGGCCTTGCTTGTGCAATTCTTGCTAAATGTGCATGGTGCGTTAGGAGTTGTATTAAAGATGGGATACAAGAGGGCGTGACTAAAGATGAAATTACAGAAGCTATTAATATAGCAATGGTTATGAACGCAGGAGCTTGTTGGGCACATGCTGGTATCACAATGGAAGTCGTTGATAAATCCATTTCTAAAAATAAATAACTGATTTATTATGAAGCTACGATTAAATAGGTATTTGTCGCTCTGCGGCCTTGCGTCTAGGCGTAAAGCCGAGTCTCTCATTGAGTCTGGAGAAATTCTTGTAAATGGCCAGGTTGAGAAGAGGCTACAAAAAGTAATAGATACAACAAAAGATATAGTTTTATACCAGAAAAAAAGATTAACAGTCCAGGATTTTGAATATTATAAAATGAATAAACCAAGGTTTTTTTTAACCACAATGGCAATGGATGAAAAGAGAGATACCGTGCAAGACTTGTTACCTAATCTTGATACGAAGCTTTTCCCAATTGGAAGATTAGATTATGATACAGAAGGACTTCTTCTCTTCACTAACGATGGTCACTTAGCTCATAGAATATCGCATCCCAGCTTTTTAATTCAGAAGACCTATCTAGCATATTTAAAAGGCAGTATAGGAAAAACTTTTTTTGAAAAGATGAAAAAAGGAGCAAATTTGTCAGATGGCTTCTTATTGCCAGAGAAGCTCATACTTATGAACTCAAACAAATTAGAATCACTAGTTAGGATTGAGATACATGAAGGGAGGAATCATATTGTTAAGAATTTTTTTAAATATTTTGGCAAAGATGTAACTAAATTAAAGCGAATAAGCGTAGGCCCTATAAAGTTAGGAGAACTTGAGCCGGGAAAAGTTGTTAAATTAGATTATAATGAATTAGAAGAGTTGAAAAAGATTGCAATTAAGTGAGGTTTATATTTGTTTCTAACTTTTGAAGGCATTGAGGGGTCGGGCAAGTCCACCCAGATTAAAACTCTCAAAACCGCCCTAGAAAAAATACATTTTGATGTTGAGGTAACTCGCGAACCTGGTTGGGGAGCTGTAGGAGAATTAATAAGGAAGATAATCCTCGACATTCCTGATTTGGATCTTGATCCATTTTCAGAGATTTCTTTGTTTTGTGCTGATAGAGCCCAACATGTAAGAGAGCTTATAAAGCCAATGTTAAACAAAGGAAAGATTGTTCTATGTGATAGGTATTGCGATTCTACTTTGGCCTACCAAGGATATGGTAGAAACTTAGACATTGATTTGGTAAAAAGGATGGCTATTGCATCTACTTTAGGATTGATGCCAAATGTTACTATTCTTCTTGATATATCTGTTAACACTGCATTGAGCAGAATAGTAGAAAGGCCTGGAAGAAATAAAATAGATGATGAGTCTTTTGACTTTCATACTAGAGTTAAGAAGGCATACCTTGGAATAGCAAAAGAATCACCTAGAGTTCACATAATCAATGGTGAGGATGATGAAGAGAATGTGCATCAGGAAATTAAAAAGTGCCTATCTAATAATTTTAGTATATTTTCAAGGCTTTAATCTGAGATGTATAATAAGGAATTAGCAAGTTTTCATATAAAGAGACATGAGTCTTTTATAGATTATTTATCTAATGATGAACTATCTGGTTCCTTCTTATTCGTAGGACAAGATTCGATTGGAAAGAAAGATTTTGCTTGTGCCATATCAGAAGTTATCTTGAACAATACTGATAAGATTGCTAAAGGTATACACCCTGATTTCTTTTTGCTTAACGTAGAAGGGGAGCAAATAGTCGTTGATGACATTAGTCAAATTGAAGCCTGGGTCTTTAACAGGCCCTTTGAAGCGAATAAAAAAATTATTGTTATTCCATCTGCAGAAAAAATGAATTTCGTAGCCCAAAATAAACTTTTAAAAATTTTAGAGGAGCCACCTGACTATCTTTTTTTCTTTTTGCTAACACCAAATAGTTCCTTGTTGTTACCCACAGTTGAATCAAGATGTATAAAGCTAGCCCTAGATAGGCTTCCTGACAATATAATTGCCCAATCTCTTGATTCAAAATTTATAGATAAAGATAAGCTAAATATTGCTCTTTTTCTTTTAAATGGCTCCTATGATAACGAGAATTTTTATACAGAAGATAAAATTACTGATTTTATTGATTTTACTAAAATTGTTATTCTTAAAGAAGCTGTCTATATAGATAAATTAGTAGATTATTTAGACAAGTTTTTTAAAACTAAATCAAACAATTATAAAACAATAAACACTATAATAAGATTATTATCATTTGTACTTAGAATAAAACACAGTAGTTCTAACGATAATACTTTATTAAATAAGATTATTTCGGATAAAGTTTCAAGTTATAATATTGGTGAGCTGATTATGGAAATTGAGGATATAAACGTTAGTTTAAATAAAACCAATATGAACGTTAGAGTTAGCCTAGAGGAGCTATTGTTAGATTTCATTTTAAGGGATAATTGATGAATAAGATTTATATAACAACACCCATCTATTATGTAAACGATAAACCTCATGTTGGGCATGCCTATACTAGTATCGCTTGTGATGCCTTAGCCAGGTTCTATAGAATGATGGGCTATGAGGTTTTTTTTCTCACTGGGACTGATGAGCATGGGCTAAAAATACAACAATCAGCCGAAAAAAAAGATGTGGAGATTCAGGCTTTCGTTGATGAAGTAAGTAAAAATTTTCAAAATCTTTCTGAGAGCCTGATGCTTACAAATGACCATTTTATTAGAACTACTTCTAGCCAACATAAAAAAAGTGCTTCTTTTTTTTGGGAAACCTTATTTAGTAAAGAACATATATATTTGGATAAATATGCAGGCTGGTACTCTGTTAGAGATGAAGCTTACTATCAAGAAGAAGAGCTTGTTGATGGTAAAGCTCCAACTGGATCTGAGGTAGAGTGGGTAGAAGAACCTAGTTACTTTTTCAAACTATCTGAATGGCAACAGCCTTTATTGAAGTTTTATAGTGAAAATCCAGAATTTATTAAACCAAAGTCTAGATATAATGAGGTTCTAAAATTTGTTGAATCTGGATTGAAAGATTTGTCTGTTTCAAGAACTGGTTTCAGTTGGGGTATCCCGGTTCCTGAAAATAATAATCACGTTATGTATGTTTGGCTCGACGCCCTTGTAAACTATTTGAGTGCGATAGGATACCCAGATACAAATAGTGATAAATTCAAAAGATTTTGGCCTGCTGATTTACACGTTGTTGGTAAGGATATTTTAAGATTCCACGGAGTTTACTGGCCCGCTTTCTTGATGGCGGCTGGTTTGCCCCTCCCGAAACAGCTTGTTGCCCATGGGTGGTGGACAGTTGAAAAAGAAAAAATGTCAAAATCTCTTGGAAACGTTGTTGATCCAAACGAAATTATTAACGAGTTTGGATTAGATCAGTTTAGATACTTTCTCCTTAGAGAGGTTCCTTTTGGAAATGACGGAGATTTCTCAAGGGACTCCCTAATTTCAAGGATTAATTCAGATTTAGCAAATAATTTTGGTAATTTAATCAATAGGGTTTTTTCGATGATTTTGAAAAATTTTGGTGGAAAGATTCCAAAAAATTTAAAACAAGAGCCAACAGAGGAGATACTGATTAATAAAATAGACCTACTAGCTTGCAAGTATAAAGATCAAATAAGCTCTACTGATTTCAGTAAGGGAATTTCTTCGGTTATAGAAATAGTCTCACTTATAAACAAGTATATAGATACAAACGAACCTTGGACCTTGGCAAAGAAAAACAATATTGACAGGCTCTCAACTGTTTTGAGGATAAGCCTAGAGTCAATTAGGATACTGTCTTTTTTAATTTATCCAGTTTGCCCTTTTTCATCTATGAAAATTTTAAAAGCGTTGGGACTGGGCGAGGAAAATCTTACCTTGGAATCAGAAACTTTTACGAACTTTAATTTTTTAACCGAGGATGTTGTTATTACAAAAGTCGATTTATTGTTTCCGAAAATTGACAAAAAACTAAGTTAACTTATATTTTTTAGCAATGGGTAATTTAATAAAAATTTTTGATACTACATTAAGGGATGGTGAACAAGCCCCTGGATGTAGTATGAATGAAAATGAAAAACTTAAAGTCGCTCTTAACCTTGAAAAACTTGGAGTTAATATAATTGAAGCTGGTTTTCCAATAGCATCCGAGGGAGATTTTAACTCTGTTAAATTGATTGCAGAAAATATAAAAGATTGTGAAGTTGCTGGGCTGTCTAGGGCAAATTTAAAAGATATAGATAGAGCCTGGGAAGCTATTAAAAAAGCTGCAAACCCAAGAATTCATACTTTTATAGCTACCTCAGATATTCATTTGAAATATAAATTAAAAAAAACCAAGGATGAGGTTTTATCTATAATTAAAGATTCCGTTACACATTCAGCAAAATATACAAAAAACGTAGAATTCTCATGTGAAGATGCGACAAGGACAGATTTAGATTTTTTATACAAAGCAGTAGGAGTCGCGATTAAAGCCGGCGCTACAACCATCAATATTCCTGATACTGTGGGCTACAGTGTGCCTTCTGAATTTGGTGCAATTATCAAAAATCTTCATGAAAATGTTGATAATATTTCAAATATAACTATTAGTGTCCATTGCCACAACGATCTTGGCTTGGCAGTTGCAAACTCCTTAGCAGCAATCCATGAAGGTGCCCGTCAAGTAGAATGTACAATTAATGGTTTGGGAGAACGAGCTGGTAATGCATCATTGGAAGAGTTAGTAATGGCTTTAAGGGTCAGGAACGATTTAAATCCTTTTGTTACTCGATTAGACACTAAGCAAATTTATCCTTGTAGTAAGTTAGTAAGCAGCGTCACTGGTGTTTCAGTTCAGCCGAATAAAGCTATAGTTGGGGCAAATGCTTTTGCTCATGAGGCAGGCATCCACCAAGATGGTGTTTTGAAAGAAAGTATGACTTATGAAATAATGGACCCTTCTGAAGTGGGAATTCCTTCAAATCATATTGTTCTTGGTAAGCATTCCGGTAGGCATGCGTTTAGAGATAGGCTTAATCAGTTTGGCTATGAATTAAGTGAAGATAATTTTGAAATTGCTTTTATAAAATTTAAAGAATTATGTGATAAGAAAAAATATGTTTTTGATGAAGACATCTTTTCATTGGTGAATGAAGAATTTATGAGACTATCGGATTTTTACCAACTAGCCACCATTGAGTGTTCATCTGGGTCCGAAATAAAACCAGTTGCAAAGATAGTGATGATTGTCAATGGAGAACATGTTCATGTTGAAGAGTCGGGAGATGGACCAATGGATTCTGTATTTAAAGCAATTTCAGAAGCTGCGAAAGTTTATCCTACTTTGGATTCCTATTCGGTTGCCTCAGTTACCGAGGGAATGGATGCTCAAGCAGAGGTTTCGGTTTCAATAAAACATGAGGATTTTTTTGCTAGAGGCAAAGGTGCAAGTACCGACGTGATAGTTGCCAGCGCTAAAGCATTTATAAATGCACTAAATAACCTTAGGTGGAGAAAAAATCATCCTAAAGTTGCTACTACAAAGGGAATTTAATTTTTTAAAAAAAATAGTTGATTTTAAAAAGCCAATTGTGCTAAAATTA
>Ga0315315_10001584_pt1 | contig 20895 bp, 16 predicted proteins | sample M140m3416metaG_FD_203699 | JGI IMG/M metagenome (GOLD analysis project Ga0315315, IMG submission 203699) | Ammonia-oxidizing marine archaeal communities from Monterey Bay, California, United States - M1 40m 3416 | ecosystem: Environmental > Aquatic > Marine > Intertidal zone | place: USA...
AAATTGAAGAGGAGCTGAGTCTGAAGCTGTTGCAGCAACTATTGTTGTATATTTTAATGCGCCAGCTTCTTCCAAAGTTTTTGTTATTTGCGCAACAGTAGAGCGTTTCTGTCCAATTGCTACGTAAACACAGTATAATTTTTTCTTTTCATCTGAGGACTCATTAATTTTTTTTTGATTTATAATTGCATCGATCGCAACTGCTGTCTTACCTGTTTGCCTATCACCAATTATTAATTCTCTTTGTCCCCTACCGACTGGTATTAAAGAGTCGATTGATTTTAAACCTGTTTGCATTGGTTCACTTACTGATTGTCTAGGTATTATTCCAGGAGCTTTTACTTCTACTCTCTTTCTTTTTTTAGAGGAGATCGCTCCTTTTCCATCAATGGGATTTCCTAAGCCATCAACAACTCTACCTAAAAGCTCTTTTCCTACTGGAACATCCACAATAGCATTAGTTCTTTTTACAGTGTCACCCTCTTTTATTTTTCTATCATCACCGAAGATTACTACACCAACATTATCGTTTTCCAAGTTTAGAGCCATACCTTTTGAGCCATCATCGAATTCAACCATCTCCCCAGCCTGAACATTATCTAATCCATATACTCGTGCTATACCATCACCTACTGATAAAACTTTTCCAATTTCAGATACTTCTGCTTTTTCGCCAAAGTTTTTGATTTGATCTTTAAGTAGTTTTGTTACTTCTGAGGGATTTATGGGCATATTAATTTTCTATCAACTGATGTTCGTATTTTTTTAATTTATTTTTAATTGAGGTATCAACCATAAAACTTCCTAGTTGTAATTTTAATCCTCCAATTAAATCTTTATCTACTTTATAATCAAATTTTATAATTAAGCCCATTGAAGATGATAAATCTGCACTTATACTTTCAAGTTCACTTTGAGATAGTTCTTTTGAAGAAATTAATGAAGCCTTAACCTCACCTCGTTTAAATGAACATAATTTTAAAAAACTATCAATAATTTTTTCAACAAAGAATATTCTCCTTTTTTCAATTAACAAAAACAAAAAATTTTTTAAGTTTTTTGAAAAATTAAATTTTTCAGCTAATAGTTTAATTACATTATTTTGGTTATCTTTACTTTGGGTGGGGTTATGAAAAAAATTCTTCAATTCAACGCTATTGATTAGTAGGAATTGAAGACTTTTAACATCTGCTTCTACTTTTTCTAGTTCACCAGCATCTTTTGCAACTCCAAATATTGCACGAGAGTATCTTTCAGAGGTTTCTGTCGAGAAAGATTTATTTGTACTCATTTTAATTGTTTGAAGTTATTATGAAATTATGAGCGTGTCGTATCATAAGAGTTTATGTTGATCAAGTTACCAATTATCCAATTATCCAAAATTTACAGGATCAACATCAACCGTGAGTTTAATTTTATTTGAAATTTTCAAGGTATTTAGAAGATTAGAAATTTGTTTTTGCTTAAGATTTTTCTCTTTAAATCTGATCAACAATCTAGATCTATATTTTTTCTTTATCTTTAAAAAAGGGGAGTCTACTGGACCCATTATCTCTATTTCATCAATTTTTTTTAGATGTTTTTTGATTTCTCTGGCTCCATCTAAACTTAGCCTATGTAAATTAGCAGATACAATAATAGCTATTAGCCTGCTAAAAGGAGGCAGTGAATTTTTCTTTCTCGAAAAAAGTTCTTTTTTCAAAATCTCTTCAGAATTATTTTTGATCAGCTCATTTAATGTAATATTTTCAGGAGACAGTGTTTGGTAAATAATTAAAGACTCAGAACTGAATCTCCCTGCTCTTCCACTCAATTGATGATACAATTGAATGTTTTTTTCTGTAGCTCTTAGATCATAACCTCTTCCAGAAAAATCTGCGTCTATTACTACAATGCAATTTAATTTTGGAAAATTAAATCCTTTAGAGATCATTTGCGTTCCAATTAGAATATCTACTTCGTTTTTTGTTATTCTATTAAACAAAGAATTAATTTGATCTTTTTTTTTCATATAATCACTTGAAAAAATTTCTACCTTGTTTGATGGAAAAATTTTACTTACTTCCTCATATATTTTTTCGACACCTGGACCGTACATAATAAAATCACAAATTTTTCCATTATCGCATTTATTAGATATTTTTCTTTCTGCTGAACAGTGGTGACAGATTGCTTTATTCCTATTTTTATGAAATGTTAAATACATTGAGCAACTTGAACAAACTTGTTTATAGCCACAATTTTTGCAAATCAGAAAAGGTGCATACCCTCTTCTATTAAGAAAAAATAAAACTTGTTCTTTTCTTTCAAGAAACTTTCTTACATGTGCAATGCTTTCATCAGATACAAAATTATTCTTTAATTTTTTTATATTTAAATTTATAATTTTGGTTTTTGGTAAAGGGTAATCATCATACCTTTTTAAAATTTTAAAATGTCTAAACTTTTTGTTTTGAATATTATTAAAAGTTTCTAAAGATGGTATGGAGCTTACTAGATGAATTGGAATTTTTTCAAATGAAGCCCTAGCAATAGCCATGTCCCTTGCATGATAAATTACACCCTCATCTTGTTTGTATGAAGCATCATGCTCTTCGTCCACAACTATAACTCCTAGATTTTTAAAAGGTAATAATAAAGAAGATCTAGCGCCAACTACCAATTTGATCTTGTTGCTTATTATGCCTCTCCAGATAATTCTTTTATTTTTTGGAGTTATTTTTGAATGCCATATCGCAGGTTCGAAACCGAAAAAATCTATAAACCTTGATTTAAATTCATTAGTTAAAAATATTTCAGGAAGTAAAACGAGAGCTTGTTTTTTTTCTGAAATAATTTTTTTAATTCTCTCAAAATATACAAGGGTTTTGCCTGAGCCTGTTGTACCCTGTAAAACAGATACATCAAATTTATTATTTCTTAAATTTAAGAAACGTAGAGCATTTGTTTGCTCGTTATTTAAATTATATTTAGTAGATGTACTTATACCTTGATCAAAATCTTTGTCATTTTTATTAAAAAAATCTTTATTATTTCCAATAGCCATTTTTAAAACAAGTCCTAATGGCATCATATTGTACATTGCGAACCATTTTATGTAATCAATCATATTTTTGTTTAATGAAAACTTTTCAATTTTTTTATTAATGTTCTTAATTTTGATCTTTTTTATTTCAGAAATTTTACCTGGCCAAACTACGCCGATTTCTTTACTGTTTCCAAAAGGAACTTCCACGACATCACCAAGATTAAGTTTTTTTTTGTTAGTGCTGTAAGTAAACGAAAAATTAAATACTTTTGGCAGCAGAACTTGTGCTCTCATCTTTTGATAGTAGTTGAATTTTTATTATTTAAAAATGAATTGGTCTCTTATCAACAGCTAAAGCTGCCTCTTTAATTGCTTCCGTATGAGTTGGGTGAGCATGACATGTTCTGGCAATATCTTCTGAACTTGCTCCAAATTCCATAGCTAACGCCATCTCAGCGATCATATCCCCACAATGAGGTCCAATAATATGTACACCTAAAACTTTGTCTGTTTTACTATCAGCCAGTATTTTAACAAAACCATCTGTTTCATTGTTTACTTTTGCTCTTGAGTTTGCCAAAAAAGGAAATTTTCCTATTTTATATGTAATATTTTCTTCTTTTAATTGTTCTTCTGTTTTACCAACTGTGGCGACTTCAGGTGATGTATAAACAACACCAGGAATCACGTCATAATTAACGTGACCCGCCTGACCTGCTAAAATTTCTGCTACCGCAATGCCTTCTTCTTCTGCTTTATGAGCAAGCATCGGACCCTTGATAACGTCACCTATAGCGTAAATATTATTCACTGAAGTTTGCAATTTATTATTTACTTCTATTCTACCTTTATTATCTTTTTTAATTCCGACCTTTGAAAGATTTAGTCCTTCTGTGTATGGTTTTCTTCCAACAGAAACTAAAACTTTATTTACTTCCATTGTCTCTTTCTTTGAACTCTTAACATTTGTATAAGAAATAGAAACTTTATCACCTAGATCTTTTAAAGATTCTACTTTTGATTTCATTTTGAATTTAATCCCTTGTTTTGATAATATTTTTTGAAATTCATTTGAAATTTCTCTATCCATACCTGGTGTTATATAATCTAGATATTCTAATACAGTTACATCGGAACCTAATCTTGACCATACAGATCCCATTTCTAGGCCGATATAACCTCCGCCAATTACAGCTAATTTTTTTGGCACTTGGTCAAAAGATAGTGCACCGGTTGAAGAAACTATGTTTTTTTCGTTAATTTCAATTCCAGGTAATGAAGTTACAGTTGAACCGGTAGCAATAACAATATTTTTTGATTTCACGTTCGTCCTTTTGTTATTGTTTTCATACACAACAATGTCATTTTTTGAAAAAAGAACTCCCTTGCCTTTAAAATATGTAACTTTATTTTTTTTAAATAAAAATTCTACTCCTTTAGTTAGTACTTGAATTGATTTATCTTTATTAGACATCATCTTCGCAATATTTAATTTAATTCCGTCGATTTCTATACCCTGCTGATTAAAATCCTTTTTAGCTTTATGAAAATTCTCAGATAAGTTTAATAAACTTTTTGAAGGTATGCAGCCTACATTTAAACATGTTCCACCAAGAGCGCCTCTCGACTCAATACATGCGGTTTTTAAACCTAATTGAGATGCCCTAATTGCACAGACATAACCTCCTGGCCCACCGCCTATAACTACTAAATCAAAATTATTTTCCATAATTAAATATTTAAAAAAAGTCTTTTAGGTTGCTCTAAGGACTCTTTTACTATTTTTAGGAAAGAAACTGCTTCTTTTCCGTCTATAATCCGGTGATCATAAGATAAAGCCAAGTACATAACAGGTCTTACCTCTACTTTGTTATTAACTACAACTGGTCTTTCGATAATATTGTGCATTCCTAAAACAGCAGATTGTGGAGGATTTAATATTGGTGTCGATAACATTGACCCGTAAATTCCACCGTTAGTAATTGTAAAAGTTCCGCCTTGTAAGTCCTCAATAGTAATTTTTCCTTCTCTAGCTTTTTGACCAAGTTCACCAATATTTTTTTCGATATCAGCAAATGACATTTCATCAGTTTCTCTTAAAACTGGAACCACTAAACCTCTATCCGTTCCTACGGCGATACTAATATTATAATAATTTTTATATACAATTTCCTCTCCTTGAATTTCAGCATTAATTGCTGGATAGTTTTTTAAGCCAATTACACAAGCTTTCACAAAAAATGACATGAAACCAAGTTTAACCCCATATTTGTTTTGAAATTCATCTTTATATTGACTTCTCATTGTCATTACTTCGCTCATATCAACTTCATTAAAAGTTGTAAGCATAGCTGCATTTTCTTGAGCTTCTTTTAATCTTTTTGCAATAGTCAATCTTAATCTTGTCATCTTAACTCTTTCTTCAGGTCCATGTTTAACTTTTCTTTCAGAGGGAGCTGGTTTAGAACCCATTAAGTTCATAATATCTTCTTTTAAAATTACTCCATTTTTACCTGAGCCCTCAATACGAGTTAAATCCACTTTAGCTTCGTCTGCCATTTTTCTAGCAGCCGGAGAAACTTGCTTCTTGATTTTTTTAGAAATCTTATCCTCATGAATTTGTTCCAAAATTAACGGTTCTTCATCCTCTAATTTAAGCGCTGTTTGTTCTACTTTTTTTAATTTTGTTTTTTTTGGTTTTAGAATTTTTTCTTCTTCAAAAATTTTTGGTTCGATGCTTTTTTTTTCTTTTTTTGGTGGATTGTAATTACTTACTTCTTTTACTTCATTTACATTATTTGAAGTGGAACTCTCTACGGTTCCAAGTAAAGAACCTACATTTACAGTTTCACCTTCTCTTACGGTGATTTTTCCTAATACTCCACTAGTTGGTGAAGGAACTTCAACATTTACTTTATCTGTTTCTAGTTCAACTAAGGGTTCATCAGCAGAAACTTCGTCTCCTTGGGATTTAAGCCACTTAGAAACTGTTGCTTCTGTAACCGACTCTCCTAGTGTTGGAACTGTTATTTTTTCTGCCATTTAATCTTTAAGTATCTTTTCTAATATTTCTTTTTGTTGTGCAAGATGTTTGTTAAAATTTCCGGTCGCAGTAGAAGAAGCGGCCTTTCTACCAACATATTTTACAGATTTATCACCAAAATTTACCATTTCTAAAGTTCGATCTATATAATTTCTAACAGTATTCCAAGCACCCATATTTTTTGGTTCTTCTTGACACCAAATAAATTTAGCTTTTGTATATCTTTTCAAAATATTTGCTAATGTTTTAACGGGAAACGGGTACAATTGTTCAATTCTAATAAAAGTGACTTGATCGTTTTTAAATTTTTCTCTTGACTCAATTAAATCATAATAAATTTTACCTGAACACATGACTACTTTTTTAATTTTGTTATCTCTCTTTTTAAGTTCTAATAAGTTGTTTATTTTTGAATAAGCATCATCTTCAAGCACTCTATGAAAAGTGTTTTTTTTTGAAAATTCTAAAATATTTGAAACACATTTTTTGTGTCTTAATAAAGATTTAGGTGTCATTATTATTAATGGTTTTCTGAATTCTCTATGCATTTGTCGTCTCAAAACATGAAAATAATTTGATGGAGTGGTGCAATTAACAACTTGAATATTTTCACCAGCACATAACTGCAAAAATCTCTCCAGTCTAGCTGAAGAGTGTTCAGGACCTTGACCTTCATAACCATGAGGTAGCAATAAAACTAAACCACTAGCTCTTCCCCATTTTGACTCTCCTGAGGAGATAAATTGGTCAATAATAATTTGTGCACCATTAGCAAAATCTCCGAATTGAGCCTCCCATAAAACCAATGTTTCTGGTTCAGATAAAGAATATCCAAATTCAAATCCTAAAACTGCTAATTCTGATAATAAACTGTCAATAATTTCAAAATTTTTTTGACTGTTAGAAATATTATTAAGTGGAATGTACCTTTGATGATTATCCTGATTTCTTAATACAGCGTGTCTTTGACTAAATGTGCCTCTTCCGGAGTCTTGTCCTGATAATCTAACAGAAAAACCCTCGGTAAGTAGAGTGCCAAAAGCTAAGCTTTCAGCTGTAGACCAGTCAATTGATTTACCATCTAAAATTGAGCTCATTCTTGCATCAAATATTTTTTTTAAAGTTTTATGAACATTAAAATCTTGAGGAATTTTTGAGATTTTTTTGCCGATATCATTCAGTTTAGATTTATCAACACCACTTACACCTCTTTTATCTTTACCAAGCCCGGGTTTGAATCTTGACCATGCTCCATCAAACCATTTCAAGTCAGACTTATAATTTTTTGACGACTCAAATTCTTGTTCTAAGAATTTTTTGAATTTTATTTTTTCATTTTGTAGTTCTGTTTCTGATGATAATCCTTCTTCACTTAATTTTTTTCCATAGATTGAAAGTGTTGTAGGGTGAGATCTAATTTTTTTATACATTATCGGTTGTGTGAATGATGGCTCATCTCCCTCATTGTGGCCAAATCTTCGATAACACACCATATCAATTACAACATCTCTATTAAATTTTTGCCTATACTCTGTCGCAATTTTTGCACAGTGTACAACGGCCTCTGGATCGTCTCCATTTACGTGAAATATTGGTGCTTGAGCAATTTTAGCAACATCTGAAGGGTATGGTGACGATCTTGCAAACCTTGGTGCAGTTGTAAAACCGATTTGATTATTTACAATTATATGAATGGTTCCACCAATATTATGCCCTGGTAAGCCAGACATTGCAAAACATTCTGCTACGATACCTTGCCCTGCGAATGCTGCATCTCCATGCATTAGAACAGGAATTACTTTTTTTCTTTCTTTATCTTTGTGAAAAAATTGTTTCGCTCTGACCTGACCTAGTACAACTGGATTTACTGCTTCTAAATGGGATGGATTATCAGTGAGACTTATATGAACTGAATTTCCATCAAACTCTCTATTCGAGGAAGCTCCTAAATGATATTTTACATCTCCCTCAAAATCTTTGCTAAGGTTAGCTGTCTTTCCAAAAAATTCACTAAATATTGCTCTGAAAGGTTTTCCCATAACATTTGCTAAAACATTCAGTCTTCCTCGATGAGGCATTCCTATTTTAATTTCCTTCGCTCCTAAGTTTCCACCTCTTTTAATTATTTGTTCCAAGGCGGGGATTAATGACTCTCCTCCATCTAAACCAAATCTCTTAGTTCCAACAAATTTAACATGTAGATACTTTTCAAAGCCTTCGGCTTGAACCATCTTGTTTAAAATTGCTTTTTTTCCATTTTCTGTGAACGTTATATTTTTTTCTGGACCTTCAATTCTATTTCTTATCCAAGCTTTTTCATCTGGATCACCCATATGCATAAACTCATAACCAATATTAGAACAATAGGTTTTTTTAAGAATACTTAAAATTTGACTTAAATCTGCATATTGAAGCCCTAACACACCATCTAAAAAAATCTTCCTATCATAATCATTTTTCGTAAATCCATAACTTTCAGGTTTTAACTCTGGGTGTTCATCTTTTTTTTGAATTGATAATGGATCTAAATTTGCAATTAAATGTCCTCTAATTCTATAAGCCCTGATTAACATAATTGCTCGTACTGAGTCTTTGGACGCTTGTTTAACTGAATTTAAACTTAACTCGTTTGAAATTTCATTTGTATTATTTTTTTCTTCAGATAAGGCCAATGGTTTTTTAATTTTTTTTCCTGGTGACCAACTAGGTCCCTTTAAATCCTCATACACCAACTTTTCATCATCGCTTAGACCTTCAAAAAAATTTCGCCAACTCTCGGGCAAAGAGTTTGGATCGGAAATATAATCAGCATAAAACTCCTTTATAAATTCAGAGTTGTTTCCTTCCAGAAAGGATGTTTTTTTATAAGTTGTGTTATTGTTAGATGACGACATTAAAAATTTATTCTAACATAAATTAGTAAAAATCAACCATTAAGTTTTTGGTAAAGTGTTTTTCCTATATCTGCTGGAGATTTTGAAATGGATATTCCAGCAGATTTCATAGTCTCAATTTTGTCTTCAGCACCTCCTTTGCCCCCAGAAATAATCGCTCCAGCATGTCCCATTCTTCGCCCTGGGGGTGCGGTTAACCCTGCAATAAAGCCAACCATTGGTTTTTTAATTTTCTCTCTTTTTAAAAACTCTGCCGCCTCTTCCTCAGCTGAGCCACCAATTTCTCCAATCATAACTATTGATTTAGTCTCTTCATCTTTAAGAAAAAGTTCAAGACAGTCTATAAAATTCGTACCATTTATTGGATCCCCGCCAATACCAATACATGTTGATTGACCCATTCCATTTGCTGAGGTTTGGGCAACAGCTTCATAAGTCAGGGTTCCTGATCTAGAAACTATTCCTACTGTTCCTTTCTTATGAATATTTCCTGGCATAATTCCAATTTTGCATTCATTAGGAGTTATAATTCCGGGGCAATTAGGGCCTATTAGTCTTGATTTGCTTTTTTTTAAAACTTTTTTAACCTGTAACATGTCTAAAACAGGTATCCCTTCAGTTATACATACGATTAAATCTATTTTAGCTTCAATGGCTTCAATAATTGCTGCTCCAGCAAATTTTGGAGGCACGTAAATCATTGTAGCATCTGCAGATGTACTTTTTTTTGCTTCTAGAACAGAGTTAAATACTGGTAAATTTAAATGTTTTTGACCACCTTTTTTTGGAGTAACACCGCCAACTAATTTTGTTCCATATTTTAAAGCTTGCTCAGAATGAAATGTTCCATGTTTTCCAGTGAACCCTTGGCAAATTACTTTTGTATTTTTGTTTACTAAAACTGACACTTTATTCAATAGCCTCAACAATTTTTTTAGCTGCATCATTTAAATCTGTAGCTGATAATATTTTCAAATTTGATTTATCTAATATCAATTTACCTTCTATAAAATTTGTTCCTGCTAATCTTACAACCAGAGGTACAGATAAATTAATTTCTTTAGCTGCGTCAACAACGCCCTGCGCAAGCACATCACATCTCATAATTCCCCCAAATATATTTATTAAAATACCTTTTACATTTTTGTCAGAAAGAATAAGTTTAAAAGCCGCAGAAACTTTTTCTTTAGAAGCTCCTCCACCTACGTCTAAGAAATTTGCAGGTTCTTTACCATATAACTTTATTATGTCCATTGTTGCCATTGCTAAACCGGCTCCATTTACCATACAACCGATGGAACCATTAAGCTTAATATAAGCAAGATCGTGTTTGCTTGCCTCTATTTCAGCTGGCTCTTCTTCGTTCAAATCCCTTAATTTAAGTATTTCTGGTCTTCTAAAAATTGCATTATCATCAAAATTCATTTTTGCATCTAGGCAAACAAGTTTTCCAGATTTATTTATAATTAGTGGATTAATTTCTATTAAACTTGCATCTTTTTTTATTATTATTTTATAAAGAGACTTTATAATATTTGATGCAGTTTTTTTTTGGTCTGCATCAAATTTAAATATAGAAATTATTTTATCAATTTCATCTTTATTTGGTCCATCATCTTTTAACTCTATTTTATTTGTTATTATTTTGTCAGGTGTATCCGAGGCAACTTTTTCTATATCCATGCCACCTTCTGTACTGCTAATAAAAGCTAAAGTTGATGTTTCTCTATCTACCAGACAAGACAGATAGAATTCATCAGAAATATCTGAAGCTTCTTCAATATATAATCTTTTTACCTCTTTACCCTGAGGTCCTGTTTGATGAGTTATAAGAATTTTCCCCATCATATTTCTAGCTTCAATTTCCAAATCAGACAAATTTTTAATTAATTTTACTCCTCCTGCTTTACCTCTGCCTCCAGCATGAATTTGTGCCTTTAAAACATATTTTCTGTCTTTTAATTTTGAGATTTTATCTTTTATCTCTTTGTCAGAAAAAATAACTATTCCGTTTGATACAGGGGCTCCAAACTCTTTTAAAATATCTTTAGCTTGATGTTCGTGTATATTCATTAATTAAATCCTATTTTTTTTAAGTACTTATAGATAATATATATTTATAAGCAAATAAATTTTAAAATTAATATTTATAAATGAAAAAAAATTATATTATTTTACCAACATATAACGACTGGAAATCACTCTATAAAGTTTTAAAAATTTTAGATTCCAGTCTAAAAAAGCAAAAAAAGGAAATTTATATCATAATCGTCAATGATGGGTCGTTTAGTAAATTTAAAAAAATTAAAAAATTTCAGAATTTCAAGAAAATAACTATACTTAATTTAAAAAAGAATGTTGGAAGTCAAAAGGCTATTTTTATTGGTTTAAAATTTATTCAAAATAAAATAAAAAAATCAAATAATAGTATCATTTCAATTTTAGACTCTGATGGTGAGGATGATCCCAGGACTCTTAAAAAATTAATTAAAATCGCTGAAGAAAAAAAAGATTTTTTCATTTTCGCATCAAGAAGAAATAGAACAGAAAATATATTATTAAAATTTTTAAATAAATTGCGATTATATCTAACTTGGATTTTTACTGGACAATTTATTAACTTTGGAAATTTCAGCTCATTTCCATCCTCGATACTTAAAAAAATTATTTTTAATAATGATATTTATTTAGCATTTTCGAGTGGTGTTGCTAAAAATTATAACAAAATTTTTTTATATCCAGTAGATAAAAATAAAAGATATTTTGGTTCTTCAAAAGTAAACTTTAAATTTCTTTTACAACATTCTCTTAAAATTATGTCTGTATTTCAAAAAATTGTTTTTTTAAGAAGTATTTTAATATTGATTATTTTGATGGTTATAAGTAATAAATTAACAATTAATTTAATTGTTACAGTTTTATTTTTGTTATTTAACTTATATTTGTTTTTTTTAAATCGGTTAAGTAAACCAAAAAGAAAGTTTAATTTCTTTATAAAAGATATTTCACAATACTAAATAAGCTAATTTATACAATTACCAATTTTAATTTTTTTAATTTTTTTATTTATAACTTCTGTATCAAAACACCCTTTTTTAAAAATATTTTTTAAAAATATTTCTTTATCTCCTATTAAATAAATTGTTTTTATTTTTTGTTTAATGATGTTTTCTAAAAAAAAGTTTTTGTATGAGATAAAAAATTTATTATCATGAGCTGGAACACTCAATACATCAAACCATTTATTAGGTGCTGCGGTTTCAAGTCCAGTCACTGAAGGTAAAATTTGATAATCGCTTATGATTATCTTATTTGTATTATCCAGTAAAATTACCTCCCTAGCATAATTAATAAGTTTTATTTCCTCCATCGGGTTTTTAGGATACTCTGAGGATATCCATTTTAATCCTTTAAAAGACTCATTAATTTTCTTAGCATCAACTGCTAGACTCAAGTCTACTCCGTTTAATTCCATAAATTTTTTATTTTCATTGAAACGTATATGAAATTTTAAAGTTGAAAAAATTAAAATAAAAATAACAATCCAAAATAAAAATTTACTATCAAAATATTTTTTCAAGTAATAATCTGAAATACCTAAACAAAAAGGAATTAAAAAAAAAATTAATATTTGATTTTTTGTCATTATTTGCGAATAAATAAAAATTAGAACAGAGGAAATAACAAAAGTAATTATCATCAAATCTTTTTTATTTTGAAATTTTTTTAAATTTTTGATTAGACGAAATGAAACTAAAATTAATGGTATTAAAGAAAAATAAATAAATTTGAATTCAAAAAAAACTGTATTCAAATCTAATGAAACGTTTGACACTCTGTTATCGCCAATCTCTAACGGATAAAAGAGATACTGAGTTAAAAAATTACTCAATGATATGTCATTTATTGAAAAAAACAAAAAAAATAAAAAAATTGAAAACAGGCTGCCAAAAGTTAAATTTATCAAAAATTTATAGCTATTTGGGTTCAGGACAAACTTATAAATAATAATAAAAATAATTAAAATTATTAACAGATAAGCAGAAGGAATCTGTTTTGATAAAAAGGAAATAAAAACAAAAATTGGTATTAAAAACCAATACACCGTTTTATCAGTCTTCAAGGCTAAAATAGTAAACAATACTGAAATCAAAGAAAAAATAACTGCATGATGATCCATGAAAGGTGTGCCAACTGATGGATAAGCCAAAATTGACATTGATAACGAATAAATAAAACTGTTTGCTTTTGTTAAACCAAGTAAAACTAAAAAATTAAAGAAAATTATAGTTAAAAGTAAATTAATCGATGCTGAGTGCATGACGTAGCTAAACCAATTGACTCCTAATATTTTAAAAAAAAAAAACTGAATATAATCTAAAGCGGGTCCTGTTATTGACCAATAATCTTTAAATGGATGAAAACCATTAATTAATTTATATCCAGCATCATAAATTAAGAAACTATCAATAGGTAGGATGCCCAGATACCCATAATAAAAAGTAATTGAAAATGAAAAAATTGATAAAAAAATAATTAAGAAATTTGCATTTATTTCATTAATAATTTTATTTAAGTTCTGTATCAATTTTTTTTGCCGCATCAAATAATTCCTTAACAGCTTTGACAGAGTTTTTAAAGTTAGCCGTCTCTTCAGCGGTTAATTGTAATTCCACAATTTTTTCCACTCCTTGTGAACCAATAATTACCGGTACACCAGCATAAATATCTTTGGTTCCGTATTCACCATTTAAATAAACTGCACATGGTAATTGTTTTTTTAAATCTTTCAGATAACATTCTGCCATCTCAACTCCAGAAGCTGCTGGTGCGTAGAAAGCAGATCCTTTTTCTAAGTATTTAACTATTTCTGCGCCACCTTTTTTTGTTCTATCGACTATTTGATCTAATTTTTCTTTAGAAATTCTTCCTTCTTTAATTAATTCATTAATTTTTTTTCCTTCAACTTCTGTGGACCCCAGCATCGCAACCATACTATCTCCGTGTCCGCCGAGAACAAAGGATTTTATTTTTTGCACAGGCACTTTTAATTCTTCAGATAAAAAGTAAATAAATCTAGACGAGTCTAATATACCAGCCATTCCAACGACTTTATTTTTAGGTAGACCAGAATATTTTTGAAGCGCCATTACGATAACGTCCAGTGGATTAGTAATACATATTACAAAAGCGTTTGGAGAAGTTTTTTTAATACCATCTGCTACTTGTTTAATAATTTTTAAATTAATACCGAGCAAATCATCCCTAGTCATACCAGGTTTTCTTGGAACACCTGCGGTAATAATTATTACATCAGAATTTCTTGTATCATCATAATTATCTGTTCCAGATAAACTAACATTAAAACTATTTACTGGAGATGATTGAGCTATATCTAAAGCTTTGCCTTTAGCAATACCTGCAGCAACATCAAACAATACAACATCGGCTAATCCTTTTAATGCTATTAGATGTGCTAAAGTTCCTCCAATTTGACCAGCTCCTATTAAAGTAATTTTTTTCATATAACTCCTGTTGTTTTATTTCATTGTTGGCATTACAAACTCTGGATCCGATCTTAAGCCTGAGGGCCATCTAGATGTGATAGTTTTTAATTTCGTATAAAATCTTACGCCTTCTGGACCATGCATATGCTGATCTCCAAAAAGAGATCTTTTCCATCCACCAAAACTATGAAATGCCATTGGTACGGGAATAGGTATATTTATTCCTACCATACCAATTTTTGCTTTATTGGAAAAAGTTCTGCCAGAGTCTCCATCCCTTGTAAAAATGCTAACTCCATTTCCAAATTCGTGATCATTAACTAGTTGTAGTGCTTCATCAAAATCTTTTGCTCTAATTATAGATAAAACTGGTCCAAATATTTCCTCTTTATAAATCCTCATATTTTTTTTCACATGATCAAACAAACATCCTCCTATGTAATAACCATTTTCATATCCTTGTAATTTAAAATTTCTTCCATCAACAACTAGTTTGGCTCCTTCCTTCTCGCCAATATCTACGTAACTTTTTACTTTAGCTAAGTGTTCTTTTGTTACTAAAGGTCCCATTTCAGATTGTTTATCCATTCCTGGACCGACCTTTAACGCTTCTACTTTTTTTGCTAAAGATTTTACAAGTTTATCTCCAATTCCTCCTACCGCAACAGCAACTGATTGAGCCATACATCTTTCGCCGGCTGAACCATATGCGGCGCCCATCAAACCATTAACAGCTTGATCTAGATCACAATCAGGCATCACAACACAATGATTTTTTGCTCCACCTAGTGCTTGCACCCGTTTTTCATTTTTTGCACAATTTTCATAAATATATTTTGCAATTGGTGTTGAACCAACAAAGCTCATCGCTACAACATCCTTATTATTTATTAAGGCATCTACCGCTTCCTTGTCTCCGTTTACAACATTAAAAACTCCATCTGGTAGACCAGCTTCTTTTAATAATTCAGCTAATCGCATAGAACATGATGGGTCCTTTTCGGATGGTTTTAAAACGAAAGTGTTTCCACATGCTATTGCCATTGGAAACATCCACATCGGGACCATGGCTGGAAAATTAAAAGGTGTAATTCCTGCACAAACACCAAGCGGCTGACGAATTGACCAACTATCAACATTAGTTCCCACATTTTCTGTAAACTCTCCCTTAAGCATTTGTGGAATGCCACAAGCATACTCAACAACCTCTAATCCTCTTATCAAAGAACCTTTAGCATCGTCATAGACTTTTCCATGCTCAGCGACTATGATCTTTGTAAGTTCGTCAGAGTTCTTCTCAATTAATTCCTTAAATTTAAACATTACTCTTGCTCTTTGAAGAGGCGGGGTATTTGACCATTCTTCAAATGCATTTTTAGCGTTTAATACAGCTTCATTTACATCATTAGTTGTAGCGAGTTTAACATTGGCGCTTTGCTCGCCCGTTGCTGGATTAAATACTTTGCTCGTTCTTTTTGAGTCTCCGCTGAATAATTTGCCACTAATAAAGTGTTCAATAGTTTTCATGATGTTATTGAATAAATAAGCTTTTAACCTGTTGCAAGCATTTTCTTAATAGAACCAATAGCTTTTGCAGGATTTAATCCTTTTGGGCAAGAATTTGTACAATTCATTATAGTGTGGCATCTGTATAATTTTAATTCATCGGCCACTTTTTTTAGTCTTTCTTTTTTATCTCCGTCTCTACTATCATTAATCCATCTGTAAGCTTGTAGCAAAACTGCAGGCCCTAGATACTTATCACCATTCCACCAGTAACTTGGGCAAGACGTAGAACAGCAAGCACAAAGAATACACTCATAATATCCATCTAATTTTTCTCTATCTTTTTGAGATTGTTTCAATTCTGCTTTTTCTTCTCCTGTTTGCTCAGTTTGTAACCATGGCTTAATAGACTCGTATTGTTTGTATAGTGTAGTTAGATCTCCAATTAAATCTTTAACAACTTTTAAATGAGGAAGTGGATAAACATTTAAGTCGCCATTAATATCTGTATGAGATTTTATGCACGCTAAAGTATTAACGCCATCAATATTCATTGCGCATGACCCACATACGCCATGAGCACATGATCTCCTAAAAGTAAGTGATGGATCTATTTCATTTTTAATCTTAAATAAGATATCTAAAACCTTTGGACCACAATTATCCATATCTACTTCAAATGTATCTACTCTGGGACTCTGCTTTGTGGACGGATCCCACCTATATACGTTTATTTTTTTTAAATTTTTGGAATTTGTCTTGTCTTTATAATACTTACCAACTTCTATTTTTGAGTTTTGAGGTAAGTTAAACTGTACCATTATTAATAAACTCTCTCCTTTGGAGGAAAATATTGTACATCGTTTGTTAATGTTCTTGAATGAACATCTCTATATTTTATTTCAACTTTTTTATCATTCTGCCAAGCTAAAGTGTGCTTCATAAAATTTTTATCATCTCTTTTGCTGTAATCTTCTCTAGCGTGAGCTCCTCTACTTTCTTTCCTATTATATGCCGAGTCCATAGTAGTTAAGGCTTGTCTTATTAAATTGTCAAATTCCAAAGTTTCAACTAAGTCTGTGTTAAAAAGTAATGATTTGTCCTTCACTGAAATATCTTCCATTCCCTCGTAAGGTTTTCTTATTTGATCAACACCTTCCTTCAATGTTTTCTCGGTTCTAAAGACAGCACATTTTGTTTGCATTGTTTTTTGCATTTTTAATCTTAGTTCTGCGGTCTTAGTGGATCCCTTTGAATTTCTTATTTTATCAAATCTATTTAAGCATTTGTCTGTTTCAGAACTAGGAACTTTTTCATGAGGTGCTCCTGGTTTTATAAGTTCAGAGGCTCTTTTTGCAGCTGCTCTTCCAAACACAACAAGATCAATTAATGAATTTGATCCAAGTCTATTGGCTCCGTGAACAGATACACAAGCGGCTTCACCGATAGCCATCAAACCTGGGACTGTTTTTTCTGATCCATTTAAAGTTAAAACTTCTGCCTTATAATTTGTTGGAATTCCTCCCATATTATAATGAACTGTAGGTACAACTGGTATTGGCTCTTTGTTTACATCAACATTAGCAAATGTTTTTGCAGCCTCAGTAATTCCTGGAAGTCTTTCATCTAAAACTTCTTTATCTAAGTGATCTAAATGTAAATTTATATGATCTTTGTCTTTACCAACGCCTCTACCTTCATTTATTTCCATTTCCATTGATCGACTTACCACATCTCTGGATGCTAAATCTTTTGCGTTTGGTGCATAACGTTCCATAAACCTTTCACCTTTGCCATTTACTAAAAATCCTCCTTCACCTCTCGCTCCCTCTGTTATTAAACATCCTACACCATAAATACCTGTGGGATGAAACTGAACAAACTCCATATCTTGTAAAGGTAGTCCTGCTCTTAACGCCATTGCATTGCCATCTCCAGTACAAGTATGTGCTGAAGTAGCTGAATAATAAACTTTTCCGTACCCTCCTGTAGCGATTATAGTAATGTGAGATCTAAATCTGTGAATAGTTCCGTCTGTTAAGTTCCATGCAATTACACCTTTGCACTCACCATTTTTCATAATTAAATCCAATGCGAAATACTCAATAAAAAATTCTGTGTTATGTTTTAATGCTTGTCCGTATAAAGTATGAAGTATCGCATGACCCGTCCTATCAGCAGCTGCACATGTCCTTTGCGCTGTTCCGTTTCCATAATTTTTTGTCATCCCACCAAAAGGTCTTTGGTAAATTTTTCCATCATCTGTTCTGCTAAATGGAACTCCATATCTTTCTAATTCCACTACCGCTCTTGGAGCCTCTTTACATAAATATTCTATGGCATCTTGATCACCTAGCCAATCAGAACCTTTAACAGTGTCATACATGTGCCATCTCCAGTCATCTTCACCCATATTTCCAAGAGCAGCTGATATACCACCTTGAGCTGCTGAAGTATGGCTTCTAGTAGGAAAGACTTTTGATATACAAGCAGTTTTTAGTCCGGCCTCTGATAGACCTACTGCTGCTCTAAGACCAGAACCACCTGCTCCTAAAACAACAACATCGTATTCATGATCTATAATTTTGTACGCGCTCATTATGATAAATTATATATCCCTGTTATAGTTATTAAAGGAGTAATTATAGCAAATATATTCAACAATTTATTTGCGACATTTTTGATTTTTGGATCTTTAATATAATCTTCAAATATCTCACTTGTTGTTAATGCTGAAAAAAAGAAAGCTATAACAACAAATATAGAAAATAATATTTTTGTTGGTTGTTTAGAGAAAAAAAGAGTTACTTCTTGATAATCGTTCTCATAAATAGAAACAAAATTGATTATAAACCAAATCATTAATGGAATAAGTATAAAGGAACTTATTTTTGTAAATAACCATTTTTTTGTAGAAACATGCATATTAAAAAATATTCTTGCCAATAAAATAAAATAAAATTGTAAGTACAAATGATCCAACTAAAGCTAAAACTCCAGTGATTTTTGAAATTTTTAGATCAAAGCCATATCCAAGATCCCAAAATAAATGTCGAAGCTCATTCAAAATATGAAAACTAAAAGTCCAACAAAGTCCGACCGCAATGAATTTTCCAAAAAAACTTTGAAGAAAATTATTTATTATTAAGTAATTCTCAGCTCCTAGTAATAAAGATAAACTCCAAAAACAAATAATTGTAATAGCTATAATATTTATTACCCCGACTATCCTATGTGTAATAGATAGCAAAGAGGATATTTGCCATCTATAGATTTGAAGATGCGGGCTCAAAGGATTATTTTTTTCTTCCATACAAGGTTTATAAACTAAAGTTATAATTTTTTCACTAAGTGCTCAGCTATCTGCACAGTGTTTAAAGCCGCTCCTTTTAACAAATTATCAGACACAACCCAGATGTTAATAGCTTTTACGTTTGAATTATCTTTTCTGATTCGAGAAATATAAGTTGTATAATCTCCTTCGGCTTCAAGTGGTGTTACATATCCACCATCTTTTCTTTCATCAATTACTTTACAACCTGGTGCGTTACTTAAAATTTTAATAATATTTTCAAAATCATATAAATTATCAAATTCAATATTAATAGACTCGGAGTGTCCAGTTCTAACTGGCACTCTTACACAAGTGGCCGTAACGTCTATATCGTGATCAAGAATTTTTTTTGTCTCATTTGTCATTTTCAATTCTTCTTTTGTGTAACCATCTTTATCAAAAACATCGATATGCGGTATTAAGTTAAAAGCAATTTGTTTAGTAAAATTTTTTGAATTAATTTTTTTATTTTCTAAATAATTTTTTGTTTGCTCAAATAATTCGTCCATTGGAGCTTTACCAGCACCAGATACTGCTTGATAAGTTGAAACAATAACTCTGTTTATTTTATATTCATCATGTAAAGGTTTAAGAGCTAGAACCATCTGCATTGTAGAACAATTAGGATTTGAAATAATATTGTTATGCTTGTTTAAAGCGTCAGCGTTTACTTCGGGAACAACTAAAGGAACATCTTTTTGCATTCTAAAATAACTAGAATTATCAATAACTATAGTTTTCTTTGCAGCTTTAGGGACCCACTCTTTTGCAACCTGGCTACCTGCAGCAAAAAAAGTTATTTGAGCTTTAGAAAAATCGTAGCTATCTAAACTTTCGATTGTGATTTCTTTTTTTCTAAATTTAATTTTTTTTCCAGCACTTTTTTTTGAAGCAACTAAGTATAGTTCTTTGAATGGAATTCTAGATTTCTCTAAAATTTCAATTGTTTTTCTTCCTACATTTCCTGATGCCCCAATAATTGCAAAATTCATATGATTATTACTTTATTTTAATTTTGCTATAATTGCATCACCCATGACAGAGGTGGAGACCTCTTTCATATTTTTTGACATGATATCTTTTGTTCTTAATCCATCATCTAGAACACTTTGAACAGCTTTATCTAATTGTTCTGCTTCTTTATCTAGGTCAAGAGAGTATTTTAATGCCATAGATAAACTTAAAATTGTAGCGATCGGGTTTGCAATATTCTTTCCAGCAATATCTGGCGCAGAACCATGAACAGGCTCATACATCGATCTAATTTTACCATTTTTATCTTTAGATCCTAAAGAAGCTGATGGTAGTAAGCCTAGGGATCCAGTTAACATGGCAGCTTCATCTGATAAAATGTCACCAAATAAGTTATCAGTCACAATTACATCAAATTGCTTTGGATCTCTTAACAATTGCATTGCACAGTTATCTGCCAACATATGACTCAATTCAATCTTTTTATATTCTTTATCTTTTAGTGCTTGAACTTCTTCTCTCCATAAAATACCTGCTTCCATTACATTAGATTTTTCACAAGAGGTTACTTTATTTTTTCTTTTCTTTGCCAAATCAAAAGCAACTCTTGC
>Ga0315315_10001585_pt1 | contig 20894 bp, 16 predicted proteins | sample M140m3416metaG_FD_203699 | JGI IMG/M metagenome (GOLD analysis project Ga0315315, IMG submission 203699) | Ammonia-oxidizing marine archaeal communities from Monterey Bay, California, United States - M1 40m 3416 | ecosystem: Environmental > Aquatic > Marine > Intertidal zone | place: USA...
TTCCGTTGGTATCAACGGCCAGACCATCTCCACCGCCGTTACCATTGGCTTTTTTCTGTTTCAATTCACAGAACACGGTCCCTTTCCCAATCTGCCCAGGAGCAGTGACAGGATAGGCCCACATCCGACGCTCACGCGTAGGAATGACGTAGAGTGTCTTTTCGTCTGGCGACAGAATAACTCCATTGGGAGCAAAGTCGTTTTCGACAATTCGAGTGACCTTACCATCGGACGATCGGTAATAGACGGCTTCCTTACCCTGAGGATAGGGGTCAGGAGAAAGAAAACGGGGGTCTGTAAAATAAATTCCGCCGGACTGATCAATCACCAGATCGTTGGGGGCATTGAATCGAACTCCATTGTATTCAGCGGCCAGCACCGTTTCTTTGCGATCCACCAAACTGAAACTCGTAAGTCGGCCATCCATTGAACAGGCCAGTAACCGATTGCCGTTCACCATGAGACCATTGCAGGTTCCTGCGGCCTCAACGAACACAGTCAGAGTTCCATCCGGCTTGAGTTGGTGAATGCGGTCATTGGGAATATCAGTGAAATACACGTTGCCAGCGCCATCGGCTGCCGGACCTTCGGTGAACCCAAATCCGGTCTCCACCTGTTGGACAGCACCAATTGTCCCCACGCCTGGAATTTGATCAGCGAAAACACTGGAACTGAACAGTACGGAGAGACAGTAATAGAACAACACGCTTCTTCGATGCAATGACATGATAGGCCTTGGAAATGACAGAGTAAGACGAATTCGACAACGTCAACAGACGCGACTAATCATACAGGAATCGGACGGATCATTCATCGAAATTACGCGAGCGGACTCTGTCGGCCGTGGGGAAGTCCCTGGGGACCGGAATCGTGACCTTTCCGGTTGCCGCCCATTCGGTTCCACGCTGCAGAACCGTAATGAATCCAACGCACTCCTGAGAATAATCGGCATGCCCCAAAGGCGTATGAAACACGCGTCCCTGACCATATCCGATCGTGAACATGATGGGTTCATGGCGATCGCTGCCACCGGTGCCAGGATCACTGTAGGCGGTTGCCAGTAGCTGCATATTCAGCGCGGGGCCCCGCAGACGATCATAAAGTTCATCTTTGGCATGCAGCCATTCCGTTGGCATTCCCCGAGTGATTGGATGATCAGCCTCTCGCACAACAATCGGGAATTCATGCTGCTGTCCATGATTGCCGCCCTGTCCTTCGGATGTGTCACGGATGATATCGCCTTGTTCGTTGGTGTAGATGTAGGGCCCGCTCTTTGCTGTCCGGCCCCCCCATCCCCCGAGGCCAATCATCTGATTCCATGCCGGCCAGCCGGGAAAGGAATTGTCAGCTGCGTGAATGACAACCAACCCGCCACCAGCTTTCATCCAGGTTTCAAAAGCGGTCTGCGTTTCCGTTGGCCACGGAGCGGCTTTGTGGCCCATGTTGGAAATCACAACATCGTAAGCGGCAAAATCCGGCTTGAAGTTTGGATCGATCTTCGCTTGTTTGACCGGAATCGATGTCACCCCCTCGAGTGGATAGGCGGCAAGTTCTGCTTCGCCGTTAACGGTGAACATGGTTCGCGCAACATCCACATCAAACAGACCCGTCGATTCCAGGTAACGCTTCATCATCACTGTTGTTTTGGGCCAGACACTGTGATTATTTTGGCCGTCGACAATCAGTGCTTTGAGTCGATTTTCTGCCTGGCACACCTGCGGCATCAAGAGCGAGGAAACAACAGCCAGCAACAAAAGAACAAGCCGAAACATGAAGACTCCTGCAGGAAAAACAAGGCTGGTAGACGACTGACACTACTGAAATTGAAGGACTCCGCAAGTGAAAGCACTTCTGCAAATGGCAGCCAGCCTGGTCAATCGATTTCCGAAGCCCCCATTTTCACGTCGGGACCAACCGTTTTAATCGGAACAACCGTTAAAGTCCGACCTTTACATTGCCCGATAATTTACGGGGGCTCTGTTCAATGTCGTGCGGAAGCTCTGCGCCATTTCCTGAAACAAAAACGGGGGCCGCTGATGCTCGGGCGAATTCCATTGGTAACGTTGTCACTGGCTTGCTTGATCGTATCTGGCTGCTGTTGCTGCAAGTCAGGAAATCACGGTACGGTGTCTGGTTCCCGTATAGCCAGAATGTTCAATTCACCAATCTGTGGCCCAAAGATCGACCATTCTGATTACCACGGCCAGGGATTAGTTTACGGCGACTACTCATCCTGTGGTTTGACAGACCAGTGCGGCTACACAGAAGCCTGGAACTGTAACACTCCGCAGAACTATCCTTGTGAGACCTGCACAAATTCGTGCGACGAAGGTTATGGTGACTGTGGTCAGCCAATTTACCAACACCCGGCGGCACCAGGTGGCATCCTGCAGGTCCCTGCGGCCCCATCAGCACCACAAATCCATGAACCACCAATGCCAGTCCCCGCCGAGACTCCGGAAGATTACACCGAAGCCAGTGGGGTGGACGTTCGCAATATTCGGCAAACAAATTGGACATCCATGGATACGCAAACCATGCTGCCCGGAAAGATGCTGTCAAACGGTGAACTGCAACCTACCGCAACACCGGTGCTCATGGTTCCAGCTGAAAATTTCTGAGGGTTTTGGAAATCGTTGGCAACGTACTACGTCGCTTTAGCAGCATCCGATGTGAACCGACCAGACTCCCGCGATCCTGAGCAATTACTGAATCAGCAGAAAGCTCTAAGGAATCAGAAAGACCAGTCCCACCACTGCCAGTACCTGATTGATCGCTGCTTCGTCATTCCATACAAGACGATATCTCAGATGAGGGGCAGACTCACCAGGGCGATACCATCCCAATGGATACTCACGTGACTGCGAGGAACGCAGTGTCGCATGATAGGGCAGTGTCGTCACCTGGCCGACGAAACGCCCTGTCGATACGAATGGCTGAAGCCACGTACTGTAAGTGTGGCCGTACCGTTCGAGCGTTGGGTCTTCAAAATACAGCGGATGGTACCAGAAGTTAGATGGCTGCCATTGCAGCAACAGGGGAGTCGCAATGTCGCGACTAACAGGCTGATCATCAGTGTTCCGCTGGAAATCTTCGGGTAAAGCTGACTCCTCCACATCTCCCCAGGCATAGCTGAATGACGGTTGAATATCACCAATCCGCCGAGGATCCATTCCCGCGGATTCCTGAATTGCAACCTGCTGTCTAAATACAGTCCTGGTACTAATCGGCTGCACAGAACTCACTGGCGCCAGAGCACTATCGACGTCTACTGGCGACGGAAGTGGAATCGCTTCGACGTGTTGTTCCGAAGTCTGTCCGCCTGCCTCCGATGCCAGGTCTGTGGCAGTAGCGAAGGATTGAGTACTGCATGCTGCAAAAACCATTATCAGGCAAAACCGAGAAACAACCGGGGCAAAATGACAGAAGTCATTGGTCCTTGCCGGGCCTATGTTCAGCAGAATAGTTTGGAGCTTCCTGAGTGATCGCAATATCATGAGGATGATTCTCTCGAACAGAGGCGGCCGACACTTCAATGAAACGTGCCTGCGTTCGCAGGTCTTCAATAGTGCTGACGCCGACATACCCCATTCCAGACCTCAAACCGCCGGTGAGTTGGTACAACAGCGACTGCAGGCCCCCTTTGTAGGGCACTCGACCTTCAACACCTTCCGGTACAAGTTTGGTTTCGTCACTGGCAGCCCGCGAACTCTGTCGATAGCGTTCGCTACTGCCTTTCACCATCGCTCCCATCGATCCCATGCCTCGGTATCGCTTGAAACTTCGTCCCTGATAGAGAATCATCTCTCCAGGACTTTCATCGACTCCAGCCAGAAGACCGCCGACCATTACAGTCCATGCCCCGGCAGCCAGTGCCTTCGTGATATCTCCACTAAAGCGAATGCCACCATCAGCAATGATCGGTACGCCGGAACCCTCCAGTGCTTTGGCCGCGTGAGCGATCGCAGACAACTGAGGAACTCCAATCCCTGAAATGATCCGAGTCGTACAAATGGACCCCGGACCAATCCCAACTTTCACCGCATCCGCACCAGCATCCGCCAGGGCTTTTGCCCCTTCTGATGTCGCCACATTTCCGGCAATCACATCGATTTCAAATTTCTGTTTGAGTGTCCGAACCGTTTCAACGACGTTTTTAGAATGGCCATGAGCGCTGTCAACAACCAGGACATCAACGCCCTGCTCAATCATCAAACCGGCCCGATCGAAATCGTGAACACCGACAGCCGCTCCAACCCTCAGTCGACCTCGTGAGTCTTTTGAGGCTCTCGGGAACTGCTCATTCTTGTCAATGTCCTTGATCGTAATCAGACCCTTCAGTTGATAATGATCGTCTACCAGCAGCAGTTTCTCGACTCTGTTTTCCAGCAGAATCTTTTCCGCCTGAGCAAGGTTGGTGTCAGCTGGTGCAGTCACCAGGTTCTCGCGAGTCATCACATCGGCAACCGCGCTATCGGTGGCTTCGACAAAGCGCAGATCTCGCCGGGTAAGAATACCTACCAGGCGTCCTTCGATCGTAATCGGAAGACCACCAATGTTCCGTTCGTCCATGATGCGACGGGCTTCAGAAACACTGGTTTCCGGCGGCAAAGTCACCGGATCGACAATAATTCCGTGCTCGCTCCGCTTCACTCGATAGACTTCCTGCGCCTGTTCTTCGAGTGACATGTTTTTGTGGATGATCCCGATTCCACCCAGTTGAGCCATAGCGATTGCCATGTCTGCGGACGTTACGGTATCCATCGGGCTGCTGACGACCGGGATATTCAGCGAAATGTTGCGGGTTAGAGAAGAACTGAGGTTGCAGGACGCTGGCATGATCTCGCTGTAGCCAGGTTCCAGCAGAACGTCGTCAAATGTGAGGCCTCGATAGGCAATGCGATCTTCCATTGTAAGATCCCTTTCACTTCAATTGATTGAATCAGACGATAACGAGAGTCGTAGCTTGAGAAGCACCGGATGAGAAACAGCCGGCAGACCTACGGACTGTCGAGTGGTGATTCCGGTTCACTTTCACCGGTCTTCACCTGATAGAAACGATTGGCCAGACGAAGTAATGACGGCACGTCCAGCTGTTCTGCTCTTGGCTCAGGACCAAATTCCAATTCCGTCAAAATCGCATCAACTTCCGACTTCGATATCTCTTTTCTGTACATTCCACAAAGAACACTGCGCATCAGCTTTCGTCGGTGATGGAACAAACGACGTATGAAGTCCAGGAAGAACGGACGATCGAGAATCCGTCCGCCGCGGCCATCGTGTCGCCACAGACTGACGATGGCTGAATTCACTTTAGGACGCGGCCAAAACACCTGTGGACCCAATCGACGAATGATACGCACGCTGCACTGCGACTGCAGCCATACCGACAACGCACCGTAGCTGCTTGTTCCTGGTTCGGCGATCATTTTTTCACCCAGCTCCAACTGGATAGTAGCAACAATTCTTGCCCATGGCAGATCCGATGCCACCAGATTGGAAATGACCGGGGTTGCCACGCTGTACGGAAGATTGGCAACCAGCTTGAGCTGCCCATCCGGATGCTTGGCGATTTCCTCATGCAACAATTCAACGATGTCAGGAGACAAAGTGTTTTTGTTGTGCAAAATATCGCGGTTAATTAAGGTCACATTGTCGTAGTCGCGAGTCACATGAGTCGCCAACGCGAACATGTTGGGATCCAGCTCAACACTGATCACATGTCCGGCCTGTTCCGCCAGAAACGTTGTCATACCTGCTGTACCGGTGCCAACTTCCAAAATCAGATCATCTTTGGAAATCTCGGCAGCACGAACTGCGAACTCAACCAGGTTGATATCGATCAGGAAATTCTGGCCGAGATCTGCGCGAGGATTGAACCCATGGTCACGAAACAACCTCATCAGGTGCGATCGAGTTTGCCGAGATTCGTCTTTCACAGAACAATCCTGTTGGCAGGATGGTGGCGTAATTCAGTTATGATGTCTGAATGCCTTTCATGAACTTTGCGACATACTTGCCCAGAATATCCGGTTCAATATTTACTGTTTCACCCGGTTGCCGGTCACCAAGCGTTGTGATGTCCAGCGTGTGAGGAATCAACGCGACCGAAAACCGTTCGGCATCTACGTTCACCAATGTCAGACTGATGCCATCAACGGCGACCGATCCTTTAGCCACCATCAATTCTGTCAATTCCGCTGGAGTGCGAAACCACATATCAATCCATTCACCGTGTTGGACGATTTCATCAACGACCGCTGTCCCATCGACATGACCCTGAACAAAATGTCCGCCCAGACGATCACCAGCCGCCAGGGCCCGTTCCAAATTGACTCGTGTTCCCTGTTTAAAACCGTTCAGGCTGGTCTTCGCCAATGTCTCTTCCCCGGCTTCAAAGTCGACGGCATCGTCGTGAATTGTCACCACGGTCAGACAGCAGCCACTAATGCTGACACTTTCGCCAATTGTGAGATCGCTAACGGAAAAACAATCAGCATCCGGAGCAATGGTAAGGCGCACACCCGCAGATTCCTTTTTCAGGATTCTGACAATACCCTGTCCTTCGACGAGACCGGTAAACATGCAGGCGACAAAGAGAGGCAACGGAGCTCAGTGAGCCAAATAGAAGTGGCGGGAAATGACCGCCATGCGTTGCGACAAGATTGTACACGATGGCAGGACAAATGCCAGTATCGAGTTGATTTCTCAAATCCTGCAGTCACTAAGCCTGAGTGATCGAATCAGCCAGTTCCTGCTGCAGCTTTTTCAAGCCTGCCGCCAAGTCACCCTGACGCAGAATAATCGCATCGACCAGGGCCGTTGCTTCCTCGTCTGAGACCTCGCCCAAGGCTTGTTTTGTTGCGGCAAGACGCCCTGCAATCTTCTGTTGACCATTCTCCAGCCGCTCAAACAGCGTCGAGAGAGAGATGAAATGCAGATCGGTGTATTCGGTTGGGAATGTGCCAAAGTCGATGGACCAGTCACGTGCCAGCAGTAGTTGCACTAACTCGCTTACATCCTGTCGCTGACGTTCTGCCAGAACCTGCATTTGTTCTTCGATGGTGCGATCAGTTTCATCGACCCATGGCCAGCTTTCTGCCACGTACTGCAGAAAACTACGCGAGAGCCCGATGAGGGCTTCGTTGATTATTGATTCAGTTGGCTGATTCGACATGGAGAAGAAACTTCACAACCTGAAGAAACTTTGCCCCCAGTGCTAAGCACTAGGGTAATGTAACAAGAGCAGAAAAGACACTTTTGGCTGCATCAATCGCAATGTTGTTAAGACCATTCGGAATGAACGGTGCGCATCCAAGGAACAGGACGGATGCAGCCAGCAGACCGATGTATGCACCTTCGAGAGTTGGCAGTCGAACCGGTTGAGCTCCCGCAGGGCGATCATCGATGATCATCGTTTTGAGAACTCGAAGATAGTAGACGAGGCTAAAGACAGTGTTGAGTCCACCTACCGCCATCAACAGGTACATCGACCAGTGAATACTTCCAGCCTTGTAGACAGAACCGAAGATCATCAACTTGCCGAGGAACCCACCGAACGGTGGAATACCGACCAGACTGAACATACAGAACAACATGCAAATACATAGTCCAGGGCTTTGGCGAATCAAACCCGCATAGCTTTCGATCTCTTCGCTGAATGTATAATTGCGGATCAAAGCGACCACAGCGAAGGCCCCCAAATTCATGAACAGGTACACAGCCAGGTAGTAGAGCAGTCCGCCGATACAGGCGTTGATATCCGCCCCTAACTCATGCGGATGCCCACTGTTGAGCATGACCAACATGGCGGAGACCGCCATCAACATGTAACCGGCGTGAGCGATGGTCGAATAAGACAGCAGACGCTTGATATTGGATTGCCCGTAAGCGGCAAGATTACCGAAGGTCATGGTGATCATGGAAATCACACCCAACCCAATGCCAAATGCCGTCATTAGCTCGGCAGTCGAAGGATCACCGGAAAGAGCAACGCAGAACCGCACCAGAAGTGCAAAAGCTCCCGCCTTGGAAGCCACGGACAGAAATCCACCGACCTCAGCAGACGCTCCTTCAAAAACATCCGGGGCCCAGAAGTGAAACGGCACCAGCGATAGCTTGAAGGCTAAACCGACCATTACGAGCATCGCTCCCAATGCAACCAGGCGAACTTCAGGATCACCCAACCCCGTCACACCACCTTCAGCCACAATACTCAAACGCTCAGCCAGCAAACTCATGTCCCCCGTGCCCAGCATCCCAACAATCAAGCTGATTCCGTACAGCATGACACCGGCCGCACCGGCACCATATATCACATATTTAAGGGCGGCTTCACTACTGGACTTGCGGCCCTTGAGGAACCCAACCAATGCATAGCTGGGGACACTGGCCATCTCCACTCCAATAAACAGCATCAGCAGGTTATTGGCACTCGCCATGATCATCATGCCGATGGTGGCACCCAACAACAAACAGTAGAAGTCAGGGGAATCTTCGGTGTCGGGGATTCCGGTCAGGATCGTCAAAGCGATCGTTAACACAAGAAACAGTGACAGGAATAAGCGAAAGTAAACACTGAAATTGTCGTGAATCAGCATTCCGGTGAAAAAGCTGTCTGAAACGACAGTTCCCGATTCCGAAATAGCGACGAGTTGGGACCAACCAACAATCGTTGCTGTGACCGCGCCAGCGAGTGCCAGAATTGAAGTTGGAATGACGCGATCTATTGATAGCAAACGAAACAGCAGCAAACCAACAATGGTGCCACAGAGCCATAATTCCGCCCGAAAGTAAACGAGGGAACCGCGGACCGTTTCGTCGATCAGGTTTTCAATCAGCTGATGAAACACAATCTGATTACCGAACTGTAAGTTGTTTTAAGAGGGAGAGTTTAACCGGGGAGGGCGAGGCCCACCGGTCGATAGTCAACGTATCGCCTGAAGCTGGTCCACAGCCGCCGCCGCATGATCAAGCCCCGCTTGCATGTGCTGTACCAACTCGGAGATGGAACCATTCATCATGCCAAAAATAATTCCGGGGAAGACACCCAGGATGATAGCCAGAGCAAGCAGAATAACTGCGACTGAAGATTCTCGTGTCGTGATTGGTGTAATTTCGTCGCCATGTGGTCCTGTATATTCAGGCCCCAGGTAGACTCGCTGAAGAGTCCACAGAATGTAGCCAGCCGTGAGGATGACTCCACTGGCGGCAATGATGGCCAGTACCGGACTGAAGTTCCATGTACTAAGGACAACAAAGACTTCACCGATAAATCCGCACATTCCCGGCAGTCCAAGACCAGCAAAGAAAAGTCCTGCTGAGAGACCACTGTACAGCGGCATCTTCGCCATCAGGCCACCAAACTTATTCAAATCCCGATGGTGTACGCGATCGTAGATCACACCCACCATAAAGAACATACCGGCAGAACTGACACCATGAGCGATCATTTGGAACATCGCTCCACTGAGGCCCATCATCCACATGTCAGGATTGACAGTCTGATTGCCTTCATTGATTTTCCAAACTGCCAGGCCGATCAGCACATAGCCCATATGACTGACTGAACTGTACGCAACCAATCGTTTGAAGTCGGTTTGGGCAAGGGCCGCAAATGCACCGTAAATAATACTGACAACTCCAATGGCTACCAGCACCCAGGCTGCATACTGGGCTCCGTATGGACACAGTGGGAAGGCGATTCGAATGATTCCGTAACCACCCATCTTCAACAGCACCCCTGCCAGAATCATACTGATTGGTGTCGGAGCTTCGACGTGAGCATCCGGAAGCCAGGTGTGTACAGGAACGATTGGCATCTTGATCGCAAAACCGATGAACAGCAGTACAAAGGCTGTGATCTGCAGCGAAGGACTCAAGCCGGTGGAGAGGTACTCACTTTTACCCGCAGCCACTCTGGCGAGTTCAATCAGATTGAAACTGTGTTCCTGGCCTCCGGATTCAAAGTAAAGCATCAGCATGGCGATGAGCATCAGCACACTGCCAGCGAGTGTGAACAGGAAAAACTTGATGGCTGCATATTCTTTACGAGGACCACCCCAGACACCGATGAGGAAATACATCGGCAGCAACATGACCTCCCAGAACACGTAGAACAGGAAAAAGTCCAATGACAAAAAGACACCCATCATCCCGCTTTCCAGAAGCAAGAAGAGGACGAAGTAGCCCTTGTGTTGTTTCTTGATGCTCCATGAAGCCACCGCAGCCATAATACTGACCAATCCGGTCAGCAGCACCAGCGGCAGACTGATTCCATCAACACCTAAGCGATAGTAGACGTTCCAGGATGGAATCCATGGAAGCTCCACAAGCATTTGCATACCCGACGCCTGAGAATCAAATCCGCTCCACAACAACAACGTCGCCGCAAACGTGACAATCGTTGTCGCCAGGGTGAAACCGCGCAGCTGGTCAACGGCACGACTGTCCATGAACGCAATGATCAATGCACCAATGGTAGGGGCAAAGATGATGAATGAAAGGAGCACTGTCGGGTTAAGGACTGTAGGGTTCATGAGTTAACCACAGCTGTTGGCTGAAGATCAGCAGTTGACTGACGGACGACTGGGCGGCCGAAGAAGATTCAATTTGGGAATGTTGTGAACAGCACTGCAAATAATGCTACCACGCCGACCACGATGAACATTACGTATTGTCGTAAGCGTCCGGTCTGGACAACTTTTAATGAATTACCAAAAGAGAATGTTGCTCGACTCACCAGGTTCACCAAACCATCGACCAGACTTTCATCAATGATTCGGTCCCAGTAGGAAACCACAACAACAATTTTTGCCGCAACATGCACCACAGTGTCAATGATCGTCCGATCGAACCATGCACAAAGTGCGGCGACCTGATGCATCGGCTTCATAAATAGTGCGTCATACAGTTCATCGAAGTACCACTTCGATGAAAGGAAACCGTGAATACCGGAAAGTTGTCGTTTCATGTCATGAAGATTGACCACGTTAGTTCCGTACAAGACATAAGCCAGCAGTGTTCCGGCGACTGCCGCAACAAGTGCCCACAGTCCTGCAGTTGCATGGACTCCATGAATCGCATGGTGGCTTGGCAATGCAAGCGCCCCTTCGGCCACAGCCGGAACACCTGCAGCCACATGCACTGGCTCACTGCCCTGCAGCATGCCGTAGAGAAATCCACTTTCGCCACCAAGAGCACAGAATGCGGCGAACGGAGCCAGAATCAATAGTGGCGCAGTCATGACCCACGGAGATTCATGAGCGTGGTCGTAAACGTGCTGATCGCGAGGCGTCCCGGCAAACGTGAAGAACCAAAGTCGGAACATGTAGAACGCAGTGATGCCGGCGGTTAACAGTGGCAGCAGAAACAACAGAAAGTGCGATGGATTCGCCTGAATGAAGGCTAATGCTGATGCAACGATCGCGTCCTTGGAGTGATAACCCGAAAACGCAACGACTCCTGGAATCGACAGACCGCTAATCGCGATCACACCAATGAGCATTGTGTAAGCAGTGACAGGCATCTTCTTCCGAAGACCACCCATTTTCGGCATTTCCTGTTCGTGATGACAGCCATGAATGACGCTGCCGGAACAAAGGAACATCAGTGATTTAAAAAACGCGTGAGTAATCAGGTGGAATAGTCCGGCCGCCCAGCCGAAGACGCCCAGGCCAAGCATCATGTAGCCCAATTGACTAATCGTGGAGAATGCCAGCACCTTTTTGATGTCTGTGGCCACGACCGCAATTGTTGCTGCAATAAACAGTGTGATGGCACCAATGTACGCTATGGTCAGCAGTACTTCCGGCACAAACATGGGGTAGAAACGCCCAACGAGATAGACCCCTGCCGCGACCATGGTGGCGGAGTGAACGAGGGCAGAAACGGGTGTTGGCCCTTCCATTGCGTCCGGCAGCCATGTCTGCAGTGGAAATTGAGCACTTTTGCCGATACATCCCGCGAAAACACCCAGACCGGCTACCACCAGCAAACTATAAGGAATCTGTTTTTCATCGCCGCCAGCCGCCGTAACGGATACCTCATCAAACTCATTCGCCACGATGTTACCAGTGGCGTCTCTTGGGAGAGTTTCAAATAGCTCTGCGAACTGGAACGTACCGAACCATGTCCAAACGACCATCAGACCGATCAGGAAGCCGAAGTCGCCCACACGATTCATGATGAACGCTTTGTTTGCTGCGTTACTGGCGGTCTTGCGCTCAGTGTAGAAACCAATCAGCAGAAAACTGCAAATACCCACCAGTTCCCAGAAAACAAACACCTGAAAGATGTTGCCTGCCAGAACCAGGCCAAGCATGGAAAAACAAAACAGGGAGAGAAAAGCAAAGAACCGATAAAAACGCCCCTGTCGATGGACGTGTTTGCCATCCGCTGTATGGGCAGAATGGTCAACGTATTCTTCTGTGAGCTCGTCACTCATGTAACCAATTGCGAACAAATGGATACAGGTCGCAATCAAGGTCACCATGGTAAACATGACAAGCGTGAGACTGTCAATGTAGTAGTCGATGGACACACTAAGGCCACCAAACGTTGCCAGCGTGTATAGTGTCCCGTGATGAACCAATTGACCAACTGTATGCTCAGCATCACCGGATTCATCAGCGTCTGGCAACGAAGTCAACTGCCAGGGCGCGTCAGCAACAGACGCATGGTCAGCTGCGTGTCCATGTTCACCGTGTCCATGTTCACCTTCGTCGTGGTCATCATGGCCTTCCAAATGCTCAGCAGGCTTATCCAGTACGGCCCAACCGGTGTCGCTGCCCCAGGTCATCAAAGCAGTAAAACTGCAGAGAAACCCTGCACCAATACAACCAACAGCACACCATGCGGGCCATTTGGTTGTGGTACGGTCGCCCTTTCTGCCCCACAGCATCTCGACAAAAAATCCGAGAAGCGGCAGCAGCCACGCGGTTACCAGCAGATATTTAAGTGTTTCACCGACCATCGGTTATCGCATTCGAATGTAAGTGATGAGAAACAGAGCCCCAGACGGCGAACAATCAGCCTTTAAGCTTGTTGGCTCGATCCACATCAATCGTCAAATGGTTGTTATAGAAATTTAAAGCAATCGCCAAGGCAATCGCGGCTTCGGCAGCTGCAAGGACAATCACAAAAAGTGAGTAAATCTGACCATCGATTCCCAAAGTTGTGTAGTGAGAAAACGCCACCAGATTCACATTGGCTCCGTTAAGAACCAGCTCCACTCCCATCAGAATGCCAATGGCGTTCCGTTTGGTGGCCATGCAAATGACACCACAAACAAACAGAACGGCACCAATCATCAGATACTTACTGAGAGTGGGGTCCATAAATTCGACAATCGTTTTTTAGCAGTATGTATTCAAAAGCAGATGACATTGCTGCGTCAGGACAAAATCAGGAATCGCGGCGGCGTTTCGCCCGAGCCAGATAGGAGGCCCCTATCAAAACAACAAGTAAATGAACGGATACGATTTCAAATGGCAACAGGTAACCGGTGTGAGGCTTCGATGCTGTGGCGACACCAAGGTCAGGCCGCAGGCCCAGCAGACTCATCCCAATTGTTCGCAGCGTATTGCCTTCTGAACCGGAATCGAATGCAGCCACCTCACGGTCAATTCCGACTGCCGTAGCAATTCGTTCATTGGACTCGTCCCAGTCAACGCCTAACTGAGTCACAACCACCATGAACAAAAACAACAGGGCAACCATGCCCGCCAGCACCGTCTCACCCGGTGAAGTATCAATTTTCAGATAGGGGCCACTTGATGTCAGCATTACAGCAAATACCAGCAACACCAGCGTGCCACCAACGTAGATCATTAACTGGACTGCACCAACGAAGTCGGCATCCACCAGAAAGAACAGCGCCGCCGTGCTTCCGAGGGAAATAATCAACCAAAATGCCATCCGAATCACACTTTGACTGACAACAACAGCAATCGCTCCCAGGCACGCACCGAGTGCAAAAAGCGTAAAAAACAGAGTCTGGCCACTCATCGTGACACCTCAGTCGATTCATTCAAGGTCACAGTCTTGGTCTCAGCAGGTTCTTCGCCTGTTGCCGATTCACCTGGATCAGGAGACCGTTCCTCATTGTTCTCTGCATCTGTTGCCGACGTTTCGCCGTCAATGGCTTTCGCAAAACGTTCACCAAGTTCTTCATTCCAAGTTGTCTGCCCACCGACAGGTTCATACCACTCTGTGTCCGAGTCGTACCCCGTCACCAAAAGCAAGAACAGAGGCCAGACGATGGCTCCAAGAAACAGAAAGCAGCTAATGGGAACGAGATACTTCAGGCAGACTGTAATCACCTGGTCGATTCGAATGCGAGGCACTGACCATCGCAACCAGATCTGTACGAATACACCAAAGAGTGCTTTGGCCGCAAACATAGCCAGACCAATGACACCTGCCACATAGCTGCCAACCCCTCCTTCCGATCGCATGAGTGAAAGCGTCTGGTCAACTCCTGCCAACCCTGTGCTCCAGCCACCCAAAAAAAGGATGGCAGCAATGCCGCAGACCGCGAACATGCTGGCGTACTCTCCCATGAAGAAAAACGACCAGCGCATCCCGCTGTATTCAGTGTGAAAACCGCCAACGAGTTCACTCTCTGCTTCAGCAAGGTCAAACGGAGCGCGCTTGCAACTGGCTGTGGCCACAACGAAGTAGACGAAAAATGCGATGAAAGTGAACGGATCATGAAAGACGAACCAATTCAGCATTCCTCCTGTTTGCATATCGCCAATTTCGCCCAGATTGAGCGAACCAGCGGCGACGATGGGAACCAGGGCACAAATCCCCATGGGAATTTCGTAGCTGACCATCTGAGCAGCCTCACGCATTCCACCGAACAGTGACCATTTGGATGCACTGGAATAACCAGCCAAAATGATGCCGAAGACCTCCAACGACATCACTGCCAGCATAATGAACAATCCGCAGTCAGCTGCGACAGCAACCCAGCCTTCACTGAACGGCAGGAAGATAAAAGCGGCAAACGACGACATACAAACGATATAAGGTGCCGCATAAAACAGCAGCGAATCAGCAGAGGGAGGGCAGAGATCTTCCTTCTGAACCAGCTTGATACCGTCTGCCAGCGACTGCAACCAACCAAATCGACCACCAACACGCGTCGGGCCGAGGCGGTCCTGAATACGACCGGCGACTTTACGTTCGAGCCAAATCAGAAAGAACGGACACAACGAGAACACAGCAAAAAGCAGTGCCATGTGCAGCAGGCCAGCGCCGAAGTACTGCCAGCCCTCCGGAATCAGCTTGCTCAGACTCTGAGCCACACCTTCCGGGACAACGTTCTCCAGAAGCTCAGCCAGCGGTTGGGAGGCGAGTGTCAGAAACATATGGTCCTGTCCGCCAGACGAGCGTGCGCCAAGGCACCGCGGAGGGAGTAAAAGGAAGGCTCAAAATGAGTATTCGTTAACGTGCAGCTTTACAGGCTGCTGCAAGACCGAATCAGCAGGTAAGGAGTCCCTGCCGGCGCAGACAAGCGGCGGAACTATGACAAAACACGATTTCCACTGCAACCAAGTGACTCGCCGTTTTGACGCCTCCGGGGGAGTTCCGAATCGTGACCCGCACGATCAATCTACATTCCCAGTTGTAGGAAGCCGTGAGGCACGTTGCCAAATCGCACGCCTGCGGCTTTTTACCCAATCCTACAGTTTGCCATGCGTTTAGTAACGGGCCAAATCGTCGGCCGCATCGAGACCCAGAGCCCGTACGTCATGGTCGGCCTGCTCAACCATCATTCGTAATTCGCTTTTTATTGCCATAAATTTCCACCCTTCAGCAACTCGCTGCTGCACTTCTTCAACGGATGTTGCGTGTAGACCAACCGGAGTGCCCGCTTTCCTGCCCGCAGCCAGCACGGCCTGCAGAGCGGCTTCGTATTCGTCAGGAGTCGGTGGTGTTCCGTCTTCGGCTTTCATCTGCCAGTACAAGTCATTTGGCCCGACGAAAATCGCGTCAACTCCTGGCAGAGCGTAGATTTCGTCGGCATTGGCAATCCCTTCCGGCGATTCCGTCTGCAACACGACGATCGTTTCGTCATTCGCCAGTTCATAATACTCACCTGCCGTTGCCTCGTAGTTGAATGCCGGGATCGTGCCGCCGATCGACCGGTTACCGGTCGGTGGAAATTTGGCCGCAGCAATCGCCGTTTGTGCTTCTTCGACTGTATTCACCATGGGTACGACAATCCCCATGGCTCCCCCATCTAATACACGTTTGATTAAGTCATGATCGCCGCGAGGAACTCGAGCCAACGGTACACAGCCGGAATCGGCAATCGCAGCAAACATCAACGATGCCGTTTCCCAATCGATCGGGTTGTGCTCCAGATCGACGGTCAGCCACGGAAAGCCAACTCGAGACATCAGGCGAGCGGAAAACACAGACGGCAATGACAACCAGGTCCCGATTTGGGGTTCACCATTGGCCAGAGCAGCTTTGACAGAGTTCTTTTTCATTAATATTGGGCTTTCAGCGAACAACTTAGAACAACTTACACCGACAGTACTGGATTGGCACGAATTCCAGCAGGTTTAGGCTCCAGACGCAAATTCGCAGTGCGAGAAGCCGCACAGACCCCCGGAGTTCCGCCGAAAAGTGACGCCGCAACAATCCCACCGACACTTTTCGGGATGTAGCGGGTTAACTCTGTATATAATGAGTCCTCGCCTCAAAATTGGGAGCTGCATGATGATTGTGACAACCGTGGTAATGGCAGGACTGCTCGCATTAGCCAATTCGAACGAATCAGGCGCGCAGCTGTTTTCCGCTCTGGATACGAATCAGAACGGCATGATTGACGGTTCCGAAGTGGCGGAATCTCAGCAAACCTGGTTTGCCCGAGCGATTCGTGTTGCCGATGCCGACGGTAATGACCAATTGGATCCCGCAGAACTCGATGCAGCCCTGGCAGACCCGAAACCTCGAAGCAGCGTCAGCAACAAACGATCTCGGGGACAGCGGCTCGATGCCAGGCAACTGGATCGAAACAATGACGGCAGGATTACGATTAACGAAGTACCAGTAGCAGGCAGGGAACGGTTTCAAAAACTGTTGACTCGAACCGGCAAAGACTCCATCGCAGTTGATGCCATGTCGAAGCTCACGCGACGATCCGGAAGCCAGAACGTGAAGAAGCAGGCAAAGCCTGGCACGCAGTATAATCAGAAGCCGAAGGTTTCCGAGCTTAGCATGAAACGTCGTCCGGGAAATGACGACAACAACGCAATGCAGAACCATCTGAGACAGATTTTCCAAAAGCTCGATAGTAACTCAGACGGCAATGTCACTCCCCGTGAGGCACGTAAATCACCACGGTTCATCAAGCGATTCGATCGCAACAACGACGGAACAGTTGAACTCCGCGAGCTGCGAAATCCAAATCAATCGGGTCAACGAGGGCGCAAACGGACAACATCGGACGGCCGAAAAAAGTCTGGCCAAGATGAACGCGCAAGGCAGTTTGATCGCTTCGATAAGAACGGCGATGGTTTCATTAGTCTAAACGAAACGCCTGATCGATCTAAGGGAAAGTTTAACCAGATTGATTCGAATGGCGATGGCAAATTGAGTCGCCAGGAAATGATGGGGGCGGCTGCGGGGCGTCGGTCGAAGAAGCCAAAAAATTAGACAGGGGTATCTCAGGCGCCACAGAGAGAACGGTACTCCGGTAAGATCCCGATAATCTTGCCGAAGTGCCGTTGCCCGACCCTGTTCGCTTTTGTTTCTTATTTCGCTGGCGGTCAGCTTTTATTGAGATGCCCTGCCGTGTTGTGCATACCCGGCGGAGCGTACTTGGGGGGGCAGCCCAATAGCTCTAACTGAACTCGCTTATCTCCGCCTGCTGTTCCAACCAGACTCAACAGTGACCGAACCTGACCGCTTGCTTCGTCTGGCTCTGCATTAGCAACCGAGTACCATTCTACTCGCTCGATTATTTCAAAGTGTTCGATGAGTTGCTGAATGTCCAGACGAAAACTGGCATGTTCAATCTGCCCGTCTTTAGGCCCCCCAATAATTTCTGTTGTTCCGAGGTACATTCGGATCAGCCAGCCGTGTTCATCCATTCGACAGTCGTAACCGACGCGAGCAACATCCCGAAGAGGCTCAAACAAGTCGGCAATCTTCTGAATAAGCTGCTTCAGCCATTTGGGACGACGGTCCCGAGGCTTGCGGCATGATTCGTATTCTTCCAGTTGTTTTAGGAGTTCTTCAGGCGACATGGATTTCAACGAACCAAACAAGGAGTGATAAAGTAACACTTGCCCTCCTGGCCTTTTGCTTGCCATACCCTCCTTGTCGGAGTGAGCGGACCTCATGAAATCACATTGTTCGGTCAGCATTTCTCCGGTATGCCTGTTGTATCGGGATCACATCCTCAGATGATCACATAAAGCCATAGCGGACAAGCAGTTGGACCTACCGCTGTGCAGATCCTGCGTGCCACGTTCACTAGCTCGCGTTAAAACAGACATGCCGATTGATCCGGCTGCTCCGCCACCACCGGCTGCACGGGGCAGCTGGTACCGGAGATACCATTTCGGCGTACAACTACCGGCCATATCCTGCTGCATTGACCACAGTGGCCACATTTAGTCACGCAGCTGTCGACTCACTCCCTTGAACATGGTTCAATACAGGCAGGCTTCGCGGCAATGGTACAAATTTTGACGATCCGTGTGCCGTTCGGCAGAAATCAACAAAGATCGCAGTATTGCTTCGGCTCATGAGAAGCAGTTCCATCTGGCTCAAGGCAGCCAGAGCAATAGCTGCTGGCTCTTCTTATAATCAGGCTGTCTTCTTGGATTCACAGCGGCAAACACTTCAACGAAGTATCACTGTGTCAGCATGCCGAGTCACGGCAATGGCAGGGGCATGGCTTCTGTTGACTCAGGCCACACATGCTGCGGAGATGGGACATGGTTCCGTAAGTGAAGGAGTACTGCACTACTTAGATCTTCGTCTGAGTACACTGATAATGTCGTTGTGGATATTCGTGCTGGGTTCCTGCATCGGAAGCTTCCTGAACGTCGTCATCTATCGGATGCCAGCTGGTAGGGCCTTGTCTCATCCCGGTTCACACTGCCCGGTATGTGAAACAGAACTCACAGCTGGCGACAACATCCCTATTCTTGGCTGGGTGTTGCTGAGAGGTCGGTGTCGATATTGCCAGGTTTTGATTCCATCGCGTTACCCCTTGATTGAATTCACCGTCGGTCTGCTGTTTTTGACAGTGTTCGTAGTGGAAACCAGTACCGGGGCGGCCAATCTGCCTCTCCGTATGCCGGTAACCATCTTCGGTGGAGCAATGAATGCGATTTTTCTGCAGGGTCATTGGGATCTGTTGGGATACTTTCTGGTTCACACGTTCTATCTGACAATCACGCTGGCCATTTGCATGATTGGACTGGATGGTCACACAACTCCCTGGAAATTGGTTCGCTCAGGATTATCGGTTGCATTGCTTGCCGGAGTACTGTGGCCGGAATTACGACCGATCCATGTGGTTGTCCCCATGTCCGAAACTTTAATTCAATCGTGGCAGGCGAACTGGACTCTGTCGCAATGGCTGGCAGGTTACGGCCTTAATATAAGATTCAGCTTAATTGGAATTCTCGATAGTATCGCCGGTTTGGCGTCCGGGCTGCTCGCGGGCTGGCTGGCCGGACGCGTAGTCAGAGACAACTCTGCGATTTCTTCAACAGTTAAGAACGTGTTCATACTGGCCGGACTTTTCTGCGGCTGGCAGATGACCTGGCCGTTGCTGACACTCTTTCTACTGACTGTTTTACTGCTCAGGCCTTTCAACGCAAAGATTCAGCAATCAATGCTGCCGTTACTCCTGTTCGGAATTTGCAGCGTATTCATTTTTGCCTGGCCACAAATGCTCAACGGTATTACGTTAATTCGTTACGACGGATGGCGATGGACTAAGAGTTCTGCCTTAGTCGACTGGATAGCAACGATTCTTCTTCTTGCGGCAACAGCCCTGGCGATGTCACGCATGGCGCAGCACACGCCGGTGACTGACGAACACCGCAAAGACGCGTAAGGCAAGTCAGCAGACCCAGCTCGCCTCGTGTGAACCTGCCAGCAGGTCCGGATCCACGACTCACCAGGACTGGTGCCGTCACATTAACCAAAGACCAACTACGCTTCTGACTTCTTATCATTGTTACGCAGGAAAAAACCGGCTAGGACAGCAAGCGGATATGCAATTGCCAACGTGACAACGATCCAACCAGCAACCGGATCTGATGCCTTGTCAACAATCGCTTTACCGGCTGCTGCAACAGCACCGAGCACAGAAATTCCCATTAGCAGGTTCCAGGTCAATCGTGATATCCCCGTTGGCATCGCATCGCCCAGAACCGTGTGGCTGTTCATCATGGCGAAGAACGTTACGTAGGCAATCGGCAGCAACATCATCCCAAAGCTGGACGCAATGATGCTTAAGTAAACCTTGCTTTCCCCCTGCCAAAAGAAAGGCCAGCACGCTCCGATTCCACCAGCAATCAAACATCCAAGGATGTAGGGCCAGCCTTCCAATGGCCTGCCAAGAACTTCGCACATCGCAAAACCATTGATCAGCATCAGAATAATAATCGTGGAAAAGCCCATCCCCAGAATACCAAGCCCAAAAGCGTAACGAGCGAACTTTTCACCAAGCAAAGGCTCAATTGCAGATGCGAGGTCAAATGCATCACGCTTGATGAGAGAAGATGCAATTTTCTTTTCTGCATCCGGCAGAGCAGCTGCCAGTGTCAGCTCTTGGGGGCTGAGTATTTTCCTTTCGGCCTTTGATAGTCTGGCGAACTCTTCTGAAGAGGCAACGCGTTCCTTCAGCATCG